>Ga0210086_1000011_pt1 | contig 144464 bp, 141 predicted proteins | sample China_Galinas_PW_3_FD_184867 | JGI IMG/M metagenome (GOLD analysis project Ga0210086, IMG submission 184867) | Wetland microbial communities from San Francisco Bay, California, USA, that impact long-term carbon sequestration - China_Galinas_PWB_D2... | ecosystem: Environmental > Aquatic >...
TCCATGCGGGTCAATCCCGCCGCGCGTGAGGAACTTCGGCGCCTGTCGGATTCCTTCACGACGACCGCCGCACTGTCGGCGGTGGTCAACGACCGGATCACGCTGCTGGAGCTGGTCGGTCCGCCCGGTGCCGACGTCGGTGTGCGTGTCGGGCAGAGCTATCCGTTCGCGCCGCCGGTCGGCCTGATGTTCGTGCTGTGGGACGACGAGGCGCTTCGCGGCTGGCTGGCCAGGCCACCCACGATCCCGCTGCGTACCGACACTGCGCGGCTGGATCGCGTGATCACCGAATGCCGTGCATCGGGTTACCTCGTCGAGCGGCTCACTCCGGCCGGACGGCGCCTGTACGCGCTCATGGCGGGCATGTCGGCCACCCTGCCGGACGAACTGCGCGCGCTATTGGGTGAGCTGATCTCCGATATCGGCGAACGGGTGTATCTGCGCGGCGAGGCGGGGGCGCGTCAGCGTCACGATGTCATGCCCTGACCGCCCAACTCGGCGGCATCAAGCCGCGCTGGTGATCCACAAGCGTGCGGTTCACCAGCGCTTCAGCAGGCTGGGAACCTCGCCCCTGGCGCGTGCCGCGCTACCGCAAGGACGCCGTGGGCTGGTCGCCCGCCGGCCGGGCGTCCTGCTCGCGTTTGATCTCCAGCGCGATGTCGATCAGCTGGTCCTCCTGGCCGCCGATGAGCTTGCGCTGGCCGGCACGGTGCAGCAGCTGGTGGGCCGGCACGCCGTAGCGCTCGGACTGGCGGATGGCGTGCTTGAGGAAGCTGGAGTACACCCCCGAATAGCCCATGATCAACGCGTTGCGGTCCAGCAGGCATTCAGCCGGCATCGCGGGCGCCACGACCTCTTCGGCGGCATCGGCGATATCGAAGAAATCGATGCCGGTCTTGACGCCGATCTTGTCGAACACCCCGATCATCGCCTCCACCGGAGCGTTGCCCGCACCGGCACCGAATCGGCGGCAGCTGCCGTCGATCTGCTTGGCCCCGGCGCGCACCGCCTCGATCGAGTTGGCCACCCCGAGCCCTAGGTTCTCGTGGCCATGAAAACCCACCTGCGCGTCATCGCCGAGTTCGGCCACCAGCGCCGACACCCGGTCGGCGACCCCTTCGAGCACCAGCGCGCCCGCCGAATCCACCACGTACACGCACTGGCAACCGGCGTCGGCCATGATGCGGGCCTGCTTGGCCAGCTTCTCCGGCGGAATGGTGTGGCTCATCATCAGGAACCCGACCGTCTCCAGGCCGAGCTCGCGGGCCAGGCCGAAGTGCTGGATGGACACGTCGGCCTCGGTGCAATGGGTGGCGATCCGGCAGATCGAGCCCCCGTTGTTCTGGGCCTCCTTGATGTCCTCCTTGGTGCCCACACCGGGAAGCATGAGGAACGCGATCTTGGAATCCTTGGCCGTCTCGGCGGCCAGTTTGATCAGCTCCTGCTCGGGGGTCTTGGAGAAGCCGTAGTTGAAGCTCGACCCGCCCAGCCCGTCACCGTGGGTCACCTCGATGACGGGCACGCCCGCCGTGTCGAGCGCGGCGACGATGGCATGCACCTCCTCCTTGGTGAATTGATGGCGCTTGTGGTGGCTCCCGTCGCGCAGCGAAGTATCGGTCATCCGCACGTCCCACACCGGGCTGAAGAAGATGTCGTCGATGACAGCCATTATTGAGCTCCTCCTGTCGCGACCGTCGCTCCGGCCAGCTCCTTGGCGATCTCCTCGCCAACCTTGGTGGCCGCGGCGGTCATGATGTCCAGATTGCCCGCATACGGGGGCAAGTAATCGCCCGCACCCTCGACCTCGACGAACGTGGTCACCACGAAGTTTCCGCCGTTGACCACCGAGGGCTCGTCGAACTGCGGTTCGTTGAGCAGCCGATAGCCGGGCACGTAGGTCTGCACCTCGGCCACGACATCATGGATCGACTGGGTGATGGCGTCGCGGTCGGCGTCCTCGGGGATGGCACAGAAGATCGTGTCGCGCATGATCATCGGCGGATCTGCCGGGTTGAGGATGATGATCGCCTTGCCACGCCGGGCACCGCCGATGGTCTCGACCCCCTTGGCGGTGGTCTTGGTGAACTCGTCGATGTTGGCCCGGGTACCCGGCCCCGCCGACGCCGACGAGACCGACGCGACGATCTCGGCGTAGGGCACCCCACCCTGATCCGCGACCGCCCGCGATACGGCGTAGACGATCGGGATGGTCGCCTGCCCACCGCAGGTGATCATGTTGACGTTGGGGGCATCGAGGTGCTCGCGCAGGTTGGCCGGCGGGACGACGGCCGGGCCCACCGCGGCCGGAGTGAGGTCGATCGCCCTGATCCCGGCCTCGGCGTACCGCGGCGCGGCAGCCTTGTGCACGTACGCCGACGTGGCTTCGAAGAGCAGATCGGGCTTCTCGGGCTGGGCCAACAGCCAGTCGACTCCCTCGTGACTGGTCTCCAGCCCCAGCCCACGGGCGCGTGCCAACCCCTCGCTCGCCGGATCGATACCGATCATCCAGCGCGGTTCCAGCCACTCCGACCGCAGCAACTTGTACAGCAGGTCGGTGCTGATATTGCCCGAGCCGACGATGGCGACCGAGCTCTTCTGGCCCTCCGGCATGGGTCCTCCTCGTTTATTCGAATGACAACCGGACTGAGCCCAGACCGGCGAAATCGGCGACGAACTCGTCGCCCGGACGGGCATCGATGGCCCTGGTGCACGAACCCGGCAGCACGATGTCACCGGCTTTCAGGCGCACACCGAAGCTGTCCACCTTGCGGGCCAGCCACGCCACCGCGGTGACGGGATTGCCCAGCACGGCGTCGCTGCGGCCCTCGGCCACCACTTCGCCGTTGCAGGTCAGCACCGCATCGATGCTCTTGATGTCGATGTCCTTGGGGGAAACCCGCTCCTTGCCGAGCACATAACCCGCCGAGGACGCGTTGTCGGCGATCGTGTCGCACAGCGCGATCTTCCAGTCCTTGATGCGGGTGTCGATCAGCTCGATCGCCGGCGCGAAAGCAGCCGTGGCGGCCAGCACGTCGTCCTCGGTGCAGCCGGCACCCGGCAGATCGTCGGCCAGGATGAACCCGACCTCCACCTCCACGCGCGGGTACAGATAGCGCCCGGCCGGGACGGGCTTGTCTTCGAAGACCTCCATGTCGGCGAGCAGATGTCCGTAGTCGGGCTCGTCGACGCCCATCATCTTCTGCATCGCCTCCGAGGACAACCCCACCTTGTGGCCGACCACCCTGGCGCCCTCGGCGACACGTTGGCGGATGTTGATCAGCTGGATCTCGTAGGCATCGACCACGTCTACACCGGGGTGAGCGGCGGTGAGCGGGCTCATCGGGACCCGGCTGCGTTCGGCCTGGGCCAGGTCGGCAGCAAGTTCATCACGCGTCGCAACGCTGAGCATTCCCCGATTCCAATCGTCGGCACAACCGGGGCGAACGGCCACCGGTGCGGGCAATTCTAATGCCATCCGAGCAGTGGTGGGCTAAGCGTTCCGCTCACCGGAGGTGGGACCCAGTGGCGCCCAGACCGGCCAATTCTATAACGTGTTCTAGTATGACAGCTCAGGAGTTCGACGTCGTAGTCGTCGGGAGCGGCGCCGCCGGCATGGTCGCCGCACTGACCGCCGCCCACCAGGGGCTATCTGCAGTGGTTGTCGAGAAGGCACCGCACTTCGGTGGGTCGACAGCACGATCGGGCGGCGGCGTGTGGATCCCGAACAACGAGATCCTCAAGCGCGACGGTGTCACCGACACCGCGCAAGCCGCGCGAACATATCTGCACACGATCATCGGTGACGTCGTGGAGCCCGAACGAATCGACACCTACCTCGAGCGCGGGCCGGAGATGCTGTCGTTCGTCCTGGCGCACACGCCGCTGAAAATGTGCTGGGTGCCCGGCTACTCCGACTACTACCCGGAGACACCCGGTGGGCGGTCGGGCGGACGTTCGGTCGAACCCAAACCGTTCGACGCCAAACGGCTGGGCCCCGACCTACCCGGACTGGAGCCGCCCTACGGCAAGGTGCCACTGAACGTCGTGGTGATGCAGCAGGACTATGTGCGCCTCAATCAGCTCAAACGCCACTGGCGGGGCATCTTGCGCAGCCTGAAGGTCGGCGCAAGAACCATGTGGGCGGGTATGCGGGGCAAGAACCTGGTCGGCATGGGCCGGGCCCTCATCGCACCGCTGCGGATCGGTCTGCGCCAGGCCGGCGTGCCCGTGCTGCTCAACACCGCCCTGACCGAGTTGTATGTCGAGGACGGTGCGGTGCGCGGCATCTACGTCCGCGACATGAGCGGGCCCGAAGCGGCTGAACCCCAACTGATCAAGGCTCGCCGCGGGGTCATTCTGGGGAGCGGCGGATTCGAGCACAACGAACAGATGCGGATCAAGTACCAACGGGCACCGATCACCACCGAATGGACCGTTGGCGCGAAAGCGAACACGGGTGACGGCATCCTGGCTGCCGAGAAGTTGGGTGCTGCACTGGAATTGATGGAAGATTCCTGGTGGGGACCGACGGTGCCGCTGGTCGGTGCGCCGTGGTTCGCGCTGTCGGAACGCAACTCTCCCGGCTCGGTCATCGTCAACCTCGCCGGTAATCGGTTCATGAACGAATCGATGCCCTATGTCGAGGCCTGCCACCATATGTATGGCGGCGAGTACGGTCAGGGGCCCGGCCCGGGTGAGAACGTCCCGGCGTGGCTGGTCTTCGATCAGCAGTATCGCAACCGCTACATCTTCGCGGGATTGCAGCCCGGACAACGCATTCCGAACAAGTGGCTGGAGTCCGGCGTGATCGTGAAGGCCGACACCCTCGCGGAGCTGGCACAGAAGACCGCCCTGCCCACCGACGCGTTCCTGGCGACCGTTGCACGGTTCAACGGCTTCGCGCGCTCCGGTGTGGACGAGGACTTCCACCGCGGCGAGAGCGCCTACGACCGCTACTACGGCGACCCGACCAACAAGCCGAATCCCAATCTCGGTGAGATCAGCCACCCGCCGTACTACGCGGCCAGGATGGTGCCCGGCGACCTGGGTACCAAGGGCGGTGTCCGCACCGACGTGCACGGCCGAGCACTGCGCGACGACGGCTCGGTGATCGAGGGCCTCTATGCGGCCGGTAATGTCAGTGCACCGGTGATGGGACACACCTATCCCGGGCCGGGCGGCACGATCGGCCCGGCCATGACGTTCGGGTATCTCGCGGCGTTGCACATTGCCGGGGCCGCAAGGCCGGCAACATAGGGCTGAAGGAAGGGCTGACATGCCGATCGATCTGGACATCGCACTCGGTGCTGAACTCGACCCCGTCGAGTTCTCGTGGACCAGCAACGACGTGCAGCTCTATCACCTCGGTCTCGGCGCCGGCGCCGACCCGATGGATCCCAAGGAGCTGCGCTACCTGGCCGACAACACGCCACAGGTGCTGCCGACGTTCGGCAACGTGGCGGCCAGCTTCCACCTGACCGAGCCGCCCGAGGTCCAGTTTCCCGGAATCGATATCGAGCTGCACAAAGTGCTGCACGCCAGCGAGGCGGTGACGGTGCCCGCGCCGTTGCCGCCGAGCGGAACCGCCCAGTCGTTGCAGCGGTTCACCGAGATCTGGGACAAGGGCAAGGCAGCGGTGATCGTCAGCGAAACGACCGTGACCGACCCCGACGGCAACCTGCTGTGGACGACCAAGCGGTCGATCTTCGCCCGCGGCGAGGGTGGGTTCGGCGGCGAGCGGGGCCCGTCGGCCTCGGTGGCGGTGCCCGACCGCGAGCCAGACCTCGAGATCGATATGCCGGTCCTGCCCCAGCAGGCGCTGCTGTACCGGTTGTGCGGTGACCGCAACCCACTGCATTCCGATCCTGAGATTGCCGCCGCCGCAGGGTTTCCCAGACCGATCCTACATGGCTTGTGCACCTACGGGATGACCTGCAAGGCCCTTGTCGACGCTGTGCTGGACGCCGACGTGTCGCAGGTGGCCGGCTACGGGGCACGTTTCGCCGGTGTGGTGTTCCCCGGCGAGACCATCAGGGCCAATGTCTGGAAGGACGACGGCCGGTTCGTCGGGATCGTGACCGCGCCGAGCCGAGACAACTCCGTCGTACTCTCCGACGTAGAGTTCGTCCCGGCGTAGGGCTTCGGACCCGGGCGTGACCGACTCCTCGCCGCGCAGGGCGACCGCAGCCGACGTCGCGGCCATCGAAGACCTCATCGACCAGGCGTTCGGCAAGTATGTCGCCCGGATCGGGCGTAGGCCCGCCCCGATGGACGCCGACTACGCGGGCATGCTGGACACCGCGAACGTGTGGGTGTTGAGCTCACCGGCGGGCCTGGTCGGTGCGCTGGTCACCCACGCGAGGGACGATCACCTTCTCGTGGAGACGATCGCCGTCGCCCCCGGCGCGCAGGGCCGGGGATACGGGCCGATGCTGCTCGAACGCGCCGAGCAGGATGCCCACGAGGCGGGCTTCACCCAGATCCGGCTCTGCACGAACGCGGCCATGACCGAGAATCTGCGCTTCTATCCGCGGCACGGCTATGTCGAGACCCGACGGGCACAACAGGACGGCTTCGACCGGGTTTTCTTCACCAAAGCTCTGCCGCCCCGGGTGTAGTCGGTTTCGCCCGAGCGCTTGGCCGCCGTCGAACGTGAACCTGTGGCGAGATTTCGCCCGATCCATCGCCGTGGGTTCAGGCTCGGCGAGGCGGACCGCGCCTAGCCCAGGATCAGACCCGACGTGGGGACACCGGTACCGGCCGTGACCAGCACATGCTCGACGTCGTCGAGCTGGTTGACCGAGGTGCCGCGCAGCTGCCGAACGCCTTCGACGATACCGTTCATGCCGTGGATGTAGGCCTCGCCGAGCTGGCCACCGTGGGTGTTGATCGGCAGCCGCCCACCGATCTCGATCGCACCGTCGGCGATGAAGTCCTTCGCCTCTCCCCAACCGCAGAAGCCCAACTCTTCCAATTGAATCAGCGTGAACGGCGTGAAGTGGTCGTAGAGGATCGCGGTCTGGATATCGGTGGGCTTCAGGCCCGACTGCGCCCACATCTGCCTGCCTACCAGACCCATCTCCGGCAGCCCGTCGAGCTCTGGGCGGTAATAGCTCACCATCGAGTACTGGTTGGGGCTCGAGCCCTGTGCGGCGGCCTCGACGACAGCGGGGCGGTGTTTGAGATCCCGGGCACGTTCGGCAGACGTCACCACGATGGCCACGCCACCGTCCGTCTCCTGACAGCAGTCCAGCAACCTCAGCGGCTCGGCGATCCACCGCGAATTCTGGTGGTCCTCGATGGTGATCGGCTTGCCGTAGAAGTACGCCTTCGGGTTGTTGGCGGCATGCTTGCGGTCGGCGACCGAGATGGCGCCGAAGTCGCGACTGGTCGCCCCGGACAGATGCATGTAGCGCTTGGCGATCATCGCCACCTGGGCGGCGGGTGTCGACAAGCCGTGCGGGTAGGAAAACGAGTTGTCCACACTCGTCGAATCCGCACCCTGGATCAGCCGGAGCTGCACCTGCCCGAACCGCATCCCTGATCGCTCGTTGAAAGCGCGGTACGCCACAACACAATCCGCGATACCCGTGGCCACCGCCATCGCAGCCTGCTGGACGGTCGCGCAGGCTGCGCCGCCACCGTGGTGGATCTTGGAGAAGAACTTCAGCTCCCCGATACCGGTCGCCCGCGCCACGGCCACCTCGGTGTTGGAGTCCATCGTGAACGTCACCATGCCGTCGACGTCTGCGGGTGTCAGCCCCGCGTCGTCGAGCGCGTCCAACACGGCCTCGGCCGCCAGCCGCAGCTCACTGCGGCCGGAATTCTTCGAGAAGTCCGTGGCACCGATCCCCGCGATCGCGGCTTTCCCAGACAGCTCGCCGGGCATCAGGCACCTCCGATCGTCAACGTCGAGGTGGCGATGACGTGATCGCCGAGGCTGTTGCCGCCCACCACCATGACGGTGATCAGACCGTCCTCGACCGCGGTCACCTCGCCCTTGAAAGTCACGGTGTCGTAGGCATACCAGGGCACGCCGAGCCGCAGCGCAATCGATTTGATGATGGCGTTCGGCCCGGCCCAGTCCGTGACGTAGCGCTGCACCAGGCCGGTGTCGGTCAGGATGTTGACGAAGATGTCCTTGGACCCCTTGGCCTGAGCCTTGTCCCGGTCGTGGTGCACGTCCTGGTAGTCGCGCGTCGCGATCGCCGTCGAGACGATGAACGTCGGATCGCCGTAGAGCGACAGCTCGGGCAGCTTGGTGCCGACTTCGACGGTTGGTGCGCTCATTGTGCTGGCTCCCAGGCGTATAGCGTCCAGGCCGGACCCTCGTCGCCGGCGGGGAAGTCGATATAGATTGCGCGAACAGGCATTCCGATCTCCACCTTGGCGGGGTCGACATTGCGCAGCTCTCCGAGCATGCGGACGCCCTCCTCGAGTTCGACGAGGGCGATCACGAACGGCAGTGCCCGACCGGGCACCTTGGGCGCGTGGTGTACCACGAAGCTGAACACCGTCCCGTTGCCGCTGGCTACCACGTAGTCCGTTGGGATGTCTTTGTCCTGCCACAGGGCGGGTACCGGCGGATGCTGCAGCGTCCCGTCGGGCCGCTTCTGGAGGCGCAACTCGTGGGCGTTGACACCGTCCCAGAAGAACTGGGTGTCCTTCGACGGCGCGGGCCGCATCATGAACGTGGGATCGAGGTCCTCAGGAACCGGGGAGGCAGCGGACGGCGTTTGCTCCTCCTTGTCCACCGGCTTGAACTTCATGATGCGCCACATCATTTCGGCGACATCCTCGTCGCCGACCTGCCAGGTGATCTTCTGAGTGACGAAGAAGCCCTCACCCAGCGCCGTCTGCTTGGGACCGACGACGTCGGTGAGTTCGGCACTGACGCTGACCTCTTCGCCGGGACGCAGGTAGCGGTGATAGGTCTGTTCGCAGTTGGTGGCCACCACGCCGATGTAGCCGGCGTCGTCGAACAGTCCGAGTATCTTGCCGAGCGGATCGTCGTCGGGCCGAACACCGCCGAGTCCCATCATGGTCCACACCTGGATCATCGCCGGCGGCGCGACGATGCCGGGATGACCGGCTTCCTTCGCCGCGGCCTCGTCGACGTAGATCGGATTTTGGTCACCGATCGCGTCGAGCCAGTGGTCGATCATCGGCTGGTTGACCGGATGCCGACCCGTGCGTGGCTTGCTCCGCCCCTCGGCCTTGACTTTCTCGGCCGCCGTCTTGATGTCCTCAATACTCATTGGCGGCCTCCTGCTCTTCGCGTGCTCATCGCGCAAGCGCTCATCTGGAGTTCAACGCTCTTCGCGCAAGCGCTCATCTGTAGCTCGATGCTCTTCGCGCAAGCGCTCATCTATAGCTCGATGCTCTTCGCGCAAGCGCTCATCGCGGCACCCTGGGGACCTTGAGGCCCGACGCCGCAACCTGCTCTCGCATCACCTCGTTGACTCCACCGCCGAAGGTGATGACGAGGTTGCGCTTGGTCTGCGAGTCGAGCCAGTTCAACAACTCGGCAGTCTCCGGCTCAGCCGGGTTGCCGTACTTGCCGACGATCTCCTCGGCGAGCCTGCCCACCTTCTGGATCCGCTCGGTCGAAAAGACCTTGGTGGCAGCGGCATCGGCGATGTCGATCGTCTCGCCGGAGGCGGCAACCTGCCAGTTGAGCAGTTCGTTGATCCGCCAGATCGCACGGATCTCGCCGAGCAGACGCCGGACGTCGTCGTGGTCCAGGGGTGTTACGCCGTTGCCACCGGGCTTGGACGCCCACGCATGTACCCGGTCGTAGACGCCGGCGACCTTGCCCGCCGGCCCGAGCATCACGCGCTCGTGGTTGAGCTGGGTGGTGATCAGCCGCCAGCCGGCGTTCTCCTCGCCCACCAGCATGTCGACCGGAACGCGGACGTCGTTGTAGTAGGTCGCATTTGTGTGGTGGGCACCGTCGGACAGGATGATCGGCGTCCAGGAGTAACCAGGATCCTTGGTGTCGACGATCAGGATCGAAATGCCCTTGTGTTTCACCGCTTCCGGGTCGGTGCGGCAGGCCAGCCAGATGTAGTCGGCGTCGTGGGCTCCGGTGGTGAAGATCTTCTGGCCGTTGACGATATACTCGTCACCAGTACGCACCGCGGTGGTGCGCAGCGAGGCCAGGTCGGTGCCCGCCTCGGGTTCGGTGTAGCCGATCGCGAAGTGCACTTCCCCGGCCAGGATCGCGGGCAGGAACTTCTCCTTCTGTTCCTCGGTGCCGTAGACCTGCAGGGTCGGACCGACGGTCTGCAGCGTCACCGCGGGCAACGGGACATCCGCTCGCGCGGCCTCGTTGACGAAGATCGACTGCTCGATGGGACCGAAACCCAGGCCGCCGTACTCCTTTGGCCAGCCCACACCCAGCTTGCCGTCCGACCCCATCCGCTTGATCACCGCACGGTAGGCCTCGTTGTGCCGGTCGGACTCCATCGCCTTGGCTTCTTCGGGCGAGATGAGGTTGGAGAAATATTGCCGCAGTTCGGCTTGCAGCTGACGCTGTTCGGGGGTCAGTTCGATGAACATTGCGCTCCAACCAGGTCGAGGCGATAAGAGGGGCCCCCCAGCAGCCGGGTCAGGTCCTTGATCATGGAGTAGTAGCGATGCATCGGATAAGTGATGTCCATTCCCATGCCACCGTGCAGGTGGTGGCAGATCTGCATCACCGGAGGCGCCTGCGAGGTCAGCCAATATCCCAGCACGTCGATGTCCTCGTCGGCGTCTCGACCTTCGGAGAGCCGCCAGATCACCGATGTCGCGGCCAAGGTCAAGGTCCGTGAGGCGATATAGACCTCGGCCAGCTGCGCGGCCACGGTCTGGAAGGTCGACAGCGGCCGGCCGAACTGGTGGCGGTTGGCCACGTAATCCGCGGTCAGCCGCAACGCGCCCGCAACCAGGCCCGCGGCGTACGCACCGATCAGCGCCAGCGCCAGCTGGTTGACCCGCCGAACCGTCGCTCCGTCAAGCACAGCCTCGGGATCGACGGAAACGTCGGTGAAGCTCACCGCGTACTCGTCGCCGCCGGCCGATGTCGGGGTCTTGGTCAGGCGCACTCCGTCGGCCTTCGGGGATACCACGACGACGGCACTGCCGGTCGTGACCACCATCCACTCGGCTTGATCGGCGTAGCCGACGGCCACCTTGGTGCCGTTGAGCCGTCCGCCGGCCAGCGTCGTGGCGGGGCGGTCCGGCAGTGAGGCACCCGGCTCGTCAAGCGCCGCGGTCAGGATCGCTCCCTCGGCGACGCCGCCGAGGAACCGATCCTGCTGTGCCTCGGATGCCATGTCCAGCAACGGCACCAGACTCAGCCCCAATGTGGCCAGTGCGGGCGAGATCGTGCCGTGCCGCCCGATCTCGGTAAGCGCGGTCGCGATCTCCGGCAGCCCGACTCCATCACCGCCCAGCCGGTCGGGCACACCCAGTGCCGCCACTCCGCCTGAAACCATTGCCTCCCAGCAGTTGTCGCGGTCCAGGACTGACGTCACCACATCGGCGACAGCCTGCTGCTCCGGGCTCGGAGTGAAATCCACCCGACTCCTCCTCGAGGTAGTTCTGCGCTCAGGGTGCGACCGGCTTGCCCGCGTAGTCGACCTGCCAGTGCTTGATCCCGTTGAGCCATCCCGAACGTAGCCGCTCGGGGGTGCCGACCGAAGAGAGATCGGGCATGTAGTCGGCAATCGCGTTGAAGATCAGGTTGATCGTCATCTTGGCCAGGTTCGCACCGACGCAGTAGTGCACCCCGGTACCGCCGAAGCCCACGTGCGGATTGGGATTACGCAGGATATTGAAACTGTGAGGTGTGTCGAAAACCTCTTCGTCGAAGTTGGCCGAGCGGTAGAACATCACCACCCGCTGCCCCTTCTTGATCTGCGCCCCGGCCAGCTCGACGTCCTCGCCGGCGGTGCGCTGGAACGCGGTGACCGGTGTGGCCCACCGCACGATCTCGTCGGCGGCGGTGTCCGGGCGCTCCTTCTTGTACAGCTCCCACTGATCGGGGTTGTTGGCGAAGGCGATCATCCCGTGTGAGATCGAATTGCGGGTGGTCTCGTTGCCCGCGACGGCCAGCATCATCACGAAGAAGCCGAACTCGTCGTCGGTCAGCTTCTCCCCGTTGATGTCGGCATTGATCAGCGCGGTGACGATGTCGTCGCCGGGGTTCTTGGCTTTGACCTCGGCCATGTGCATGGCGTAGGCCAGGACTTCCATCGATGACTGCTTGGGGTCGACGTCCGCGTATTCGGGGTCGCCGCCGCTGGTCATCTCGTTGGACCAGCGGAACAGCTTCTCGCGGTCCTCCTGGGGCACGCCCAGCAAACCGGCGATCGCCTGCAGCGGCAGCTCGCAGGCCACCTGCTCGACGAAGTCGCCGGATCCCTCGGCCGCGGCAGCCTTGGCGATCCGCTGGGCCCGGTCGTTGAGCTCGTCACGCAGCATGCCGACGGCCCTCGGGGTGAAGCCCTTGGAGATGATCCGGCGCAGCCTGTCGTGGTGCTCGCCGTCCATGTTGAGCATCACGACCTTCTGCAGGTCGATGTCCTCACGGGCGATGTCGTCGGGGAACTGCGGGATCGCGGTGTTGTCCGCACTGAGAAAGACGTCGTTGCGGCGCGAGACCTCTTTGACGTCCTTGTGCTTGGTGACTACCCAGTAGCCGCCGTCGTTGAAGCCGCCCTTGCCGATAGCCTGTTCACACCACCAGACGGGCGCGACCCTGCGCAGCTCAGCCAACTCGTCGACCGGCAACCGCTCCAGGCAAAGATCCGGGTCGAGAAAGTCGAAACCGGGCGGGATGTTGGGGGTGGGCATGATCGCGCGCTCCTCAATTATGACGTGTTCTAGTGCCAGTAAAACATGGCTTCACCACAGATAAAAGGCGCGAACGCATCGTCGCTTGTCAGAGTAATGAAACGTGTTCTAGCCTGGCCTCATGGGTAATCCTGTCATCGTCGAAGCCACTCGCAGTCCGATCGGAAAACGCAATGGCTGGTTGTCCGGCCTGCATGCCACCGAGCTGTTGGGCGCGGTACAGAAGGCGCTGGTGGAGAAGGCCGGTATCGACCCGAACGAGGTCGAGCAGGCCATCGGCGGCTGTGTCACCCAGTACGGCGAGCAGTCGAACAACGTCACCCGGGTGTCCTGGCTGACGGCGGGGTTGCCCGAGCAGGTCGGGGCCACGACCGTCGACTGCCAGTGCGGCAGCGCCCAGCAGGCCAATCACCTGATCGCGGGCTTGATCGCCACCGGCGCCATCGATGTCGGCATCGCGTGCGGTATCGAGGCGATGAGCCGGGTGGGGCTGGGCGCCAACGCCGGTCCGGACCGCTCCAGGATCCGCGCCGAGTCGTGGGACATCGACCTGCCCGACCAGTTCACCGCTGCCGAGCGCATCGCCAAGCGCCGCGGGATCACCCGCGCCGATGTCGACCACCTCGGGTTGCTGTCCCAGCAACGCGCCAAGCGGGCGTGGGACGAGCACCGCTTCGACCGGGAGATCTCCCCGATCGAGGCGCCGGTGATCGACGAGAACAAGCAGCCCACCTCCGAGCGGCACATGGTCGGCCGCGACCAGGGGCTGCGGGACACCACCGCCGAGGCACTGGCCTCGCTCAAGCCGGTGCTCGAGGGCGGCATTCACACCGCGGGCACCTCATCGCAGATATCCGACGGGGCTGCCGCGGTGCTCTGGATGGACGAGGACAAGGCCAGAGCGCTGGGGCTGCGTCCGCGTGCCCGGATCGTCAGCCAGGCCCTCATCGGCGCGGAGACCTACTATCACCTCGACGGACCGGTGCAGTCCACCGCCCGGGTACTGGAGAGGGCCGGGATGAAGATGGGTGACATCGACCTGGTCGAGATCAACGAGGCCTTTGCCTCAGTCGTGCTGAGCTGGGCCCAGGTGCATGAGCCCGACATGGAGAGGGTCAACGTCAACGGCGGCGCCATCGCCCTGGGCCACCCCGTGGGCAGCACCGGCAGTCGGTTGATCACCACGGCGCTGCACGAGTTGGAGCGCACCGATCAGACCACCGCACTGATCACGATGTGCGCGGGCGGTGCGCTGTCCACCGGGACGATCATCGAGCGGATCTAACGAGCACGTGACTCCTCCGGTTTCGGACACCGATCGCATCGCCGCCGCGCAGGCCTACATCGACGCACTGGTCAGTCATGACGGCGACTCCGTCCCGTTCGCTGCGGGCTGCACCCGCATCGAGCAGGGAATCAAGAACGGTTTCTCCGGAAATCACCTGCGGCGCAGCCTGAATCGCGGACCGCAATACTGGGTCATCGGGGCCACCACCGCACCGGACTATTCCGTGGTCGGCGACCAGGTGCGCGCCACCTACAACGTGCTGACGAAGTTCTCGGTTGCCGGACGCAGGGTGGCGGCCCGCGTGGACGAGACATTCGTGATCCCCGCTTCCGACGGCAAGATCCACCACATCCGGGTGCGATTCCACCCGTTCATCCAGCGCTAGCAGGAGGAGTGCCGCCATGGCTGCCAGCCCACCCCGCGCCCTGAACTCGCCGCAGACGAAGTTCATCATCAAGTGGATGTCGCGGATCCAGGCCTTGCTCTACAAGAGCACCAACGGCAAGGTCGCCGGCAAGTTCCTCAAAGGCGCCCCGGTCGCCCTGTTGACCACCACCGGGCGCAAGACCGGTGAGCCCCGGGTCTCCCCGCTGCTCTACCTTCGCGAGGGGGATCGGGTGGTGCTGGTCGCCTCGCAAGGCGGGGCGGCCAAGCACCCGATGTGGTACCTGAATCTCAAGGCCAACCCCAAGGTGAGCATCCAGATCAGGGACGAGGTGCTGGACCTGATCGCCCGGGACGCCACCGAGCCGGAGCGGGCCGAGTACTGGCCCAAGCTGGTCGCGATGTATTCGAGCTTCGACGACTACCAGGCCTGGACAGACCGGGTGATTCCCGTCGTGATCTGTGACCCGGAGGGCCCGACCGGTTAGGCCCCGAACACCGGGACCGGCGGGCGGGCCTTGGCCAGCAGGTCGGTCACCACAGGGCCGAGTTCGGCCGGATCCCACCGCGCGCCCTTGTCCGTCTCGGGGCCGTGTGCCCACCCTTCGGCCACCCGGACGATGCCACCTTCGACCTCGAACACCCGCCCGGTCACATCGCGGGACTCGGCACTGCCCAGCCAGACCACGAGCGGGGAGATGTTCTCCGGGGCCATCGCGTCGAAGCCTTCGCCGGGCTTAGCCATCATCTCGGCGAACACGGTCTCGGTCATGCGGGTACGCGCCGACGGGGCGATGGCGTTGACCGTCACGCCGTAGCGGCCCATCTCGGCGGCGGCCACCAGTGTCAGGGCGGCGATGCCGGCCTTGGCGGCGCTGTAGTTGCCCTGTCCCACACTGCCCTGCAGGCCGGCACCCGAGCTGGTGTTGATGATGCGGGCGTTGAGGGTGTCCGCTCCGGCCTTGCCTTCCTTGACCAACCCACGCCAGTAGCCGGCTGCGTGCCGAGTCGTGGCGAAGTGCCCCTTGAGGTGTACGGCGATGACCGCGTCGAACTCCTCCTCGCTGGTATTGGCGATCATCCGGTCCCGGACGATGCCTGCGTTGTTGACCAGGACGTCGAGCCCACCGAAGGTGTCGACAGCCGTCTGGATCAGGGCGGCCGCCTGATCCCAGTCGGCCACGTTGGAGCCGTTGGCGACGGCTTCCCCTCCGGCCGCGGTGATCTCGTCGACGACGCCCTGCGCCGCGCTGCCGCCGCCGGCCGGTGAACCGTCGAGCCCGACACCGATGTCGTTGACCAGCACGCGTGCGCCCTCGGCGGCGAACGCCAGTGCGTGCGCCCGGCCGATGCCGCCACCGGCACCGGTGACGATGACCACCCGGTCGTCGAGCAATCCCATTCCCGTGTCTCCTTACTCGTTTGCACTCGAGGCGGACAGATACGGCGGTGGCTCACCGCCGCCGTGTACCAGCATCGTCGACCCGCTGACGTAGGACGCCGCTTCGGAAGCAAGAAATGCTGCCGCCCAACCTATCTCGGCCGGTTTGGCCAGCCGCCCCAGCGGAACGGTCGCCGCGACCGCGGCCTGTGACTCGCTGTTTCCGTAGAACAGTTCGGCCTGCTCGGTCTCGACCATGCCGACGACCACGGTGTTCACCCGCACCTTCGGCGCCCATTCCACCGCCAGGGTCGCGGTGAGGCTGTCGACGCCGGCTTTGGCCGCACCGTAGGCCGCGGTGCCCGGCGACGGCCGGCGGCCGCTGACGCTGGAGATCGACACGATCGACCCGCCGGTGGGCTGCTTCTGCATCACCGCGTTGGCCGCCTGCGACACATGCAGCATGCCAAGGAGATTCAGCTCGATGATCTTCTGGTGGAACTTCGGTGACGCCTCGGCCGCCAGCGCGTAGGGCGACCCCCCGGCGTTGTTCACCGCGACGTCGAGCCGGCCGTGCCGTTCGACGATGGCGTCGACGAGCCCGGCGACCGCCTCAGGATCGCGCACGTCGCAGCTGTGGAAGTCATAGGGCAGCCCGTCGACTGGCCGTCGGGCACAGGTCACGACGGTAGCGCCCTGCCCGGCGAACACGGCGCTGATTCCCGCACCGACTCCGCGGACCCCGCCGGTGACCAATACGACCCGGCCGGCAAGACCCAGGTCAATTCCCCGGCCGTCGGGATCGACGGGAGGACTGTCAGCCGCATCGGTCACTGTGCTAGCGTACCAAGCAAGTGCTTGCTTAGGTCAACAGCCCGTTCAGGAAGTGCCAATGACGATCACGTCCAGCACCGTCGAACCCGGCATCGTCGCGGTCACGGTCGACTACCCCCCGGTCAACGCAATCCCCTCGCGCGGCTGGTTCGAACTCGCCGACGCCATTACGGCCGCCGGCCGGGACCTGGCCACCCACGTGGTGATCCTGCGGGCCGAGGGCCGCGGATTCAACGCCGGTGTGGACATCAAGGAGATGCAGAGCTCCGAGGGCTTCACGGCGCTGATCGACGCCAACCGCGGCTGCTTCGAGGCCTTCAGGGCCGTCTACGAGTGCGCGGTGCCCGTTGTCGCCGCGGTCAACGGGTTCTGCGTCGGCGGGGGCATCGGGCTGGTAGGTAACGCCGACGTGATCGTCGCCTCCGACGATGCGGTGTTCGGGCTGCCCGAGGTGGAACGGGGCGCGCTGGGAGCCGCCACCCACCTCTCCCGCCTCGTACCCCAACACATGATGCGGCGGTCATCCGCGCCGCCAAGGAGGCCTTGAACTTCATCGACGTGCAGAAGGTGAATTCCAGCTACCGCATGGAGCAGGGTTTCACCTTCGAGCTCAATCTGGCCGGAGTCTCCGACGAGCACCGCGATGCGTTCGCCGGCACAGCCAAGGGATCAGCGAAGAGCTCATGAGCGACAAACGCACAACGCTGGACGAGGCCGTCGCACAGATCGACAGCGGCATGACGATCGGCCTCGGCGGCTGGGGATCGCGACGCAAGCCGATGGCATTCGTGCGGGCCCTGCTGCGCACCGGTGTCACCGACCTGACAGTCGTCACCTACGGCGGTCCCGACATCGGTTTGCTTTGCGCAGCGGGAAAAGTCAGCAAGGTCTACTACGGGTTCGTCTCGTTGGATTCGCCGCCGTTCTACGACCCGTGGTTCGCCAAGGCCCGCACGACCGGCTCGATTGCCGCCCGTGAGATGGACGAGGGCATGCTGCGGTGCGGCCTGCAGGCTGCCGCCCAACGGTTGCCCTTCCTACCGACCCGCGCCGGACTGGGCAGCTCCGTCCCCGACTTCTGGGAGGGCGAGCTGCAGACGGTCACCAGCCCCTACCCTGCCCCGGAGGGCGGGCACGAGACGCTAATCGCCATGCCGGCGCTGCGCCTCGACGCGGCCTTCGTCCACCTGAACCTCGGTGACCGGCACGGCAATGCGGCCTACACCGGCATCGACCCCTACTTCGACGATCTGTTCCTGATGGCCGCCGACCGGCGCTACCTGTCCGTCGAGCGCGTTGTTCCCACCGAGGAACTGGTCAGGGCCGTGCCGCCGCAGGCCCTCCTGGTCAACCGGATGATGGTCGACATGGTCGTCGAAGCGCCCAACGGCGCCCACTTCACCACCGCGGCACCCGATTACGGACGCGACGAGAGATTCCAGCGCCACTACGCCCAGGCCGCGACAGAGGACGAGACTTGGCGCGCGTTCGTCGACACCTATCTGTCGGGTAGCGAAGCCGACTATCAGGCGGCGGTGCGCCGCTTCGCAGCTCAGGAGGCGTCGTGATCCAGGTCAGCCGTGCCGAGGTGTGCGTGGTCGCCTGCGCCGAGCTGTTCCGGAACGCCGGCGAGATCATGGTCAGCCCCATGACGACCGTGGTATCCGTCGGCGCCCGGCTGGCGCGGCTGACCTTCGCTCCGGACATCCTGCTGACCGACGGGGAGGCCCAATTGCTGGCCGACACACCGGCGATCGGCGCGCAGGGAGCCATCGAGGGCTGGATGCCGTTCGGGCGGGTTTTCGAGACTTTGGCCTGGGGTCGCCGGCACGTGGTGATGGGCGCCAACCAGATCGACCGGCACGGCAACCAGAATCTCTCGGCGTTCGGCCCGCTACAGCACCCCACCCGGCAGATGTTCGGCGTCCGGGGCGCGCCGGGCAACACCATCAACCACACCACGAGCTACTGGGTGGGCAATCATTCCAGGCGGGTCTTCTGCGACACCGTCGACATCGTGTCCGGGATCGGCTGGGACAAGGTCGACTCCGATAATCCGGCGTTCCGTTTCGTCGACGTTTACCGCGTGGTCACCAACCTCGGGGTATTCGATTTCGGTGGGCCCGACCACACCATGCGCGCGCTGTCGCTGCACCCGGGGGTGGAGCCCGACAACGTCCGGGACAACACCCCATTCGAGGTGTACGGACTCGACGACGCCGCCCGCACCCGCCTGGCGACCGGCGACGAACTGGAGCTGATCAGGGAGAGGATCGACCCGAAGTCGCTACGCGACAAGGAGGTACGGGTATGAGACTGCGCACCCCGCTTACCGATCTGGTCGGCATCGAACATCCGGTGGTGCAGACCGGGATGGGGTGGGTCGCAGGTGCCCGGCTGGTGTCGGCCGTCTCCAACGCCGGCGGTCTGGGGATCCTGGCGTCGGCGACGATGACCATCGACGAGCTCGCGACGGCGATCGCCAAGGTGAAGGCCGCAACCGACCGGCCGTTCGGGGTGAACATCCGCGCCGACGCTGCCGACGCCGCCGATCGCGTCGAGTTGATGATCCGTGAGGGCGTCAGGGTCGCCTCGTTTGCGCTGGCCCCCAAGCAGGAGTTGATCACCCGGCTCAAAGACGCCGGTGCGGTGGTGATCCCGTCGGTGGGTGCGGCCAAGCACGCCCGCAAGGTGGCGAGCTGGGGCGCCGACGCGGTCATCGTGCAAGGAGGGGAGGGCGGTGGCCACACCGGCCCGGTCGCGACGACCCTGCTGCTGCCGTCGGTGCTGGACGCCGTCACCATTCCGGTGGTCGCCGCCGGCGGCTTCTTCGACGGTCGCGGCCTGGCCGCGGCGCTGTCCTACGGCGCGGCGGGGGTGGCCATGGGAACCCGTTTCCTGCTCACTGCGGATTCCACCGTGCCCGATGCGGTCAAACAGCGCTATCTGCAGGCCGGCCTGGACGCGACGGTGGTCTCCACCCGGGTCGACGGCATGCCGCACCGCGTGCTACGCACCGAACTGGTCGAAAGACTCGAAAGCGGCTCTCGGATACGAGGCTTCACCGCGGCATTGCGCAACGCGGCCAGGTTCAAGAAGTTGTCCCAGATGACGTGGGCCTCGATGGTCCGTGACGGACTGGCGATGCGCCACGGCAAGGACCTGAGCTGGTCGCAGGTCGTGATGGCCGCCAACACCCCGATGCTGCTGCGCGCCGGGCTGGTCGAAGGCAACACCGAGGCCGGGGTGCTGGCCTCGGGTCAGGTGGCAGGCATCATCGAAGACCTGCCGTCGTGCGCGGAACTGGTCACCACGATCGTCAACGATGCGATCAAACATCTGCAGGCGGCCGCAGCGTTCGTCGAGTGACGGGTAGGTTGGGGCCGACAGGTTCTGTCCACCGCTTTGGGGAAGCAACGGCGTTCGCACCCGACACCTGGCCTCGGCAGTTGCGCGACCTGCTTCGCCTGTCGAACAAACACCTGCTGAACCCGGTCATGCTGCGACGGGCATCGTCAGCAAGGGCGAAACGTACGAGGTGGTGTCTCCCGAGATCATCTCCGCGACAAGAGGCCTGCCGCTCTCGGCACGCGATGGCCGGTGGATGTTCGAACGGACTGGCATCGACCATTTCCTGCGGGTAACCATCGAGACACCTACAAAGATGAAGCTTTAAGCTGAATTATGCCATTGTGAAGCTATTATCTTCACATGACAAAAATGAAGGTTCAGACTTCATCATGTCGGGCGACGGTTATCGGCGATGTCGTCGGCTCGCGCCAGGCTTCCGACCGCTCTGAGCTGCATCGTCAAGTCACGCAAGCGCTCGCAGACGTTGCGGCGACTGCGATCGATCCACCCGCGTTCACAGTTGGCGACGAGTTCCAGGGCAGCTATCCGACGGTCGGTGCGGCGATCGATGCGGCGCTGTCGGTACGCCTGGCCGTTGCCCCGGACGTCGACGTGCGCTTCGGCATCGGCTGGGGTGAGGTGACGATTCTGGACACCGACACCGGTATCCAGGACGGCCCTGGCTGGTGGTCGGCGCGCGAAGCGATCGAGTGGACCACCCTGGCCCAGCAACAGCCGGCTCTGGGGAGCGTGCGCACCGCGTATCGCAGCGGAACCGCCGACGGACCGGACCTCGACGCCGTCAACGCCGCGCTGTTGTGTCGGGACCAGCTGCTTGGATCGGCAGATGCCCGGTCCCTGCGCCTCCTGCGGGGGCTGCTGGATCACAGGACGAAGAAGGAATTGGCGTCGATGGAAGGTATCAGTGCTTCGGCGGTGTCCCAGCGGACCGCACGCGACGGGTTGGACCTTTTGGTGTTGGCGTCCACCCATCTCGGGAATCTGCAATGAGTGCACTCGCGATACTGCTGATCGCCATCGGCTGTGCCGACGTCGTTCGTAGCATCACCGCCCGGGCGTGGCTGCCGGTGGCCGCGGGCCCGGCGATCGCGGTAAGCGCGGCGGCGTTGTGCGGGCTGTGGCAGCTCGGTGATCTCGCCCTGATCGGCATCGCGGCGGCTGCGGCCGCCGCCTGGGAATGGGCACGCACCCGCGCCGAACACATCAGCGGCCACCGCCAGGCCGCACCGCTGGTGCTCTTCCTCACCGCGGTGGTCGCGTTGGCCACACTGTCCGGATTGGGATCCCCGGTCGCCGGCGTGGTCGAGGCATGGTCGGGCTGGGTGGCCGTGCCCGGACTCCAGTCGGCCGAACCGAGCCGCATCGTCATAGTCGTCGGAGTCGTGCTGCTGCAACTGGTGACGGGTAATCAGCTGGTGCGACTACTGCTCGGTTCGGTCGGTGCGGTGAAGCCCGCGGGCCAGCCACAACCGTCGGACCGGCTCAAGGGCGGCCGACTGCTGGGACCCATGGAACGGCTGCTGATCCTCGGCCTGGGCCTGGCTGGTCAGCTTGCGGCCGCCTCCGCGGTGGTGGCGGCCAAGAGCATCATCCGGTTCCCGGAGATCAACGCCCAGAAGACGCGGGAGAACGGCGGCATCGGGATCGATGACGTCACCGAGTATTTTCTAGTGGGCAGCTTCGCGAGTTGGCTCGTCGCGCTCGGCGGGCTGGCCCTCACGCAAGTCCGCTGACAGCCAACCCCACCGAATCTGCGTCCGCGGGACGGGCAACACCCTAGGCTCGCAAGCAGCATGAAGATGAATGCCGCCGTCCTGTGGGACTACGAACAGCTCCTGGAGCGTTGAGGAAGTCGACCTCGATCCACCGCAGCACGGCGCGGTGCTGGTGTCTTTCGAAGCCACCGGGCTGTGCCACTCGGATCATCACATCCGCACCGGAGACCTGCCCGCACCGATACCGATCGTCGGCGGGCACGAAGGGGCCGGTGTCGTGCAGGAGGTCGGGCCCGGCGTGCATGATCTCAAGGTCGGCGACCATGTGGTGGCGGCGTTCCTGCCGGCCTGCGGGCGCTGCCGCTGGTGTGCGACCGGGCATTCGAACCTCTGCGACCTCGGCGCCACGATCCTGTCCGGACTCCAGATCGACGGCACCTACCGGCGCCATGCGCGCGCCCAGGACATCTACGCCGCGATCGGCCTGGGAACCTTCGCTCCGTACGGCACCGTGCCCGAGGCGTCGCTGATCCGGATCGAGGACGACCTGCCCCTGTCCCGGGCCTGCCTGCTCGGCTGCGGGATCACCACTGGATGGGGTTCGGCGGTCAACCAGCCCCGGGGACACGGTCGTGGTGATCGGCTGCGGCGGGATCGGCAGCGGAGCCGTCCAGGGCGCGCGGCTGGCCGGAGCGGAGAAGATCGTTGTCGTGGATATCGCGGAGAGTAAGCGGGAGAAGGCGTTTCAGTTCGGGGCCACCCACTTCGTGACATCGATGCCGGAGGCGATGGAGTTGGTGGGCCAGCTGACCCGCGGTGTGATGGCCGACTCGGCGCTGCTGACCGTCGGTGTCGTCGAGGGACCGATGATCGGCGAGGCACTCGATATCGTCCGCAAGGGCGGTGCGGTCGTGCTGACCGCCCTGGCGTCGATGAGCGATGTGACACCGACCCTGCCGATGGCCATGTTCACCCTGTTCCAGAAGCGGCTCCTGGGCAGCCTGTACGGCGAGGCCAACCCGCGTGCGGACATTCCCCGGCTGCTCGACCTCTACCGCGAGGGCAGGCTGCTGCTCGACGAAACCGTCACCACCGAGTACAAGCTCGGCGACATCAACATCGCCTATGACGACCTGCTGGCCGGACGCAACATCCGCGGCGTCGTGATCCACGACCACTGACCTCCCGCCGCGAGCAGACGCAAATACGTCCGAAATCCCGCGCGTCGCGGTGATTTTGCGTCTGCTCGCGCGGGGAACTAGAGGCGTTCGATGATCGTGACGTTCGCGGTGCCGCCACCTTCACACATCGTCTGCAGTCCGTAGCGGCCCCCGGTGCGCTCGAGCTCGTTGAGCATGGTGGCGAACAGCTTCGCGCCGGTCGCGCCGAGCGGATGCCCAAGGGCGATCGCCCCGCCGTTCGGGTTGACCTTCTCCGGGTCGACCTTGACCTCCTTGAGCCAGGCCAGCACGACGGGTGCGAAAGCCTCGTTGATCTCGACGACGTCGATGTCGTCGATCGTCAGGCCCGCCTTCTCCAGCGCGTAGCGGGTCGCCGGAATCGGGCCGGTGAGCATGAAGACCGGATCGGCACCGCGGGCGCTGATGTGATGGATACGCGCCCGCGGGGTCAGCTTGTGGTCCTTGACCGCCTGTTCGGAGGCGAGCAGCACCGCACTGGCGCCGTCGGCGATCTGGCTGGCCATCGCGGCGGTCAGCCGGCCGCCCTCCCGCAGCGGCGCCAATGCGGCCATCTTTTCCAGGCTTGTCGCGCGCGGACCCTCGTCGGTGCGGAAGGCGCCCACCGGGATGATCTCGTTCTCGAAGTGACCAGCGCGGATGGCGGCGAACGCCTTTTCGTGGCTGCCCAGGGCGAACTCCTCCATCTCCTCGCGGGAGATGTTCCACTTCTCGGCGATCAGCTCCGCGCCGCGGAACTGGGAGACCTCCTGGTCGCCGTAGCGGTGCAGCCAGTTCTCCGACTCGTTGGTCGGCGAGGTGAAGCCGAACTGCTCGGCCACCGTCATGGCCGACGAGATGGGGATCCGGCTCATGTTCTGCATGCCGCCGGCCAGGATAAAGTCCGCGGTGCCGGCCATGATGGCTTGTGCACCAAAGGAAATCGCCTGCTGGCTGGAGCCGCACTGGCGATCCACGGTCACGCCCGGTACCTCTTCCGGGTAGCCGGCGGCCAGCCAGGTGTTGCGCCCGATGTTGCCGGCTTGCGGCCCGATGGCGTCCAGACAACCGACGACCACGTCGTCGACTTCACCCGGATCCACGTCGAGCCGGTCGAACAACCCGCGGAAGGCCGCGACACCGAGGTCGATGGGGTGGACGCCGGAGAGTGATCCGTTGCGCTTGCCGACTGCGGTGCGCACGGCGTCGATGACATATGCCTGTGAGGCCATGGTCAATCTCCTTCAGACGGGGCGGATACACCGCCGAGAACGATGGCGAGATATTGGCGGCCGACCTGCTCGGCCGTCAGTGGTCCGCCGGGCGAATACCACCGCACGGAGACCCAGGTGGTGTCACGGATGAACCGGTACACCAGATCGACATCGATGTCGGGACGGAAGTATCCCTGCTCGATGCCCTCGTTGAGGACGTCGACCCACATCTTGCGTTGCCGCAGGTTGAGTTCATCGACGTAGGAGAACCGCGGCTGCGACGACAGCCGCTTGGCCTCATCCTGGTAGATGACGACCTCGGCGTGCCGGTGCTCGATGGCATCGAACGAGGCCATGAACAACCCCTTGAGCCGCTCCATCGGGTTCGCCTCGGTGTCGACGATGTGCTGGTAGCGGTCGAACAGCCAGTCCAGGAAGCCGCGCAGTATCTCGTCGATCATCTCCTCTTTCGAGGAGAAGTGGTGATAGAGGCTCCCGGACAGGATCCCCGCGGCATCGGCGATGTCACGAACGGTGGTGGCGCGCAGTCCCCGCTCGGCGAACATCGCGGCAGCCAGCTCCAGCAGCTCGTTGCGGCGAGTTGCCGGCTGAGGGGCCTGGGGGTTTGCGGTCATGGATGCTGGCTCGATACCGAGATCACTTCGCCGGTGAGGTAACTGGAGTACTCACTGGCCAGGAAAGCGACAGTGGCGGCGACCTCCCACGGTTCGGCGGCGCGGCCGAAGGCCTCGCCTTCCGAGAGCCGGTCGAGCAGGTCGGCCGAGCTGGTCTTCTCCAGGAACTTGTGCCGGGCAATGCTCGGTGAGACCGCGTTGACCCGCACCCCGTACTCGACGGCTTCTATTGCACTGCAACGGGTCAGAGCCATCACACCGGCCTTGGCCGCGGCATAGTGCGACTGCGAGTGCTGGGCCCGCCAGCCGAGCACGCTGGCGTTGTTGACGATGGCGCCGCCGTGCCCAGCTTCCCGGAAGTACCGCAGCGCAGCGCGGGTGGCACGCATCACCGACGTCAGCGTGATGTTGAGGACGCGGTCCCACTCCTCGTCGGTCATGTCGATCACCGGAGTCTGCCCGCCGAGTCCGGCGTTGTTGACCAGAACGTCCAGCCGACCCATTCGGGCGGTGGTGGAGGCGATCAGCGCGTCGATCTGAGCGGTGGACGTGACGTCGCAGACCACGCTCTGCACCCGGCCGAGCCCGAGTTCGGCCAGCTGGTCGCGGGTTTCGCCGAGCCGGCGCTCATGATGATCGGAGATGACGACGTCGGCGCCTTCGGCAAGCGCCCGCCGGGCGGTCGCCGAACCGATGCCGGTGCCGGCCGCCGCCGTCACGACGACGACCTTGCCGGCCAGCAGGCCGTGGCCGTCGATCTCTTTGGGCACGACCGCCAGTGGACCCACTAGCCCTTCACCTCCCGAGGCAGGCCGAGCACCCGCTCGGCGATGATATTGCGCTGGATCTCGTTGGAGCCGCCGTAGATTGTGTCGGCCCGCGAGAACAGGAACAGCCGCTGCCACTCATCGAACTCCCCGTCCGGCGCGTACAGGCCGGCCTTGCCCTGGACATCCATGGCCAGCTCGCCGAGGTCACGGTGCCAGTTGGCCCACAGCAGTTTGGACACGTTGTCCTGGCCCCCACCCATGTCGCCGGCAAGGCTCCGGTGCTGCCCGATGTCCATCGTGGCCATCGCGTAGGACCGCATGGTCTGCAGCCCTGCCCAGGCCCGGGTCAGCCGTTCCCGGATCAGCGGATCCTCGCTGGCACCGGTCTGCTTGGCCAGCTCGACGATGCCGGAAAGCTCACGGGCATAGCGGATCTGCTGACCCAGAGTCGAGACGCCGCGTTCGAAGGTCAGGGTTCCCATCGCCACCCGCCAGCCGTCGCCGGGTGCGCCGACGACCAGGTCGGCATCGGTGCGGGCGTCGGTGAAGAACACCTCGTTGAACTCGGAGTCACCGGTCAGCTGGATGATCGGGCGGATCTCCACACCCGGCTGGTCCAGCGGGACCAGCAGGTACGACAGTCCCGCGTGACGCTTGGAGCCCTTCTCGGTGCGGGCCACCACGAAGCACCACTGCGCCCAGTGCGCCAGCGATGTCCACACCTTCTGGCCGTTGATCACCCACGTGGCCCCGTCGGCGTCGAGCTCGGCCGAGGTGGACACATTGGCCAGGTCGCTGCCGGCGCCCGGCTCGGAGTAGCCCTGACACCACAGCTCGGTGACGTCGAGGATGCTGGGCAGGAACCGCTTCTGCTGTTCGGGCGTGCCGAAGGCGATCAGCGTCGGACCGAGAAGCTCTTCGCCGAAGTGGTTGACCTTGTCGGGGGCGTCGGCGCGGGCGTACTCCTCGTAGAACGCGACCCGGTGCGCGACGGACAGGCCGCGACCGCCGTGTTCGACCGGCCAGCCCAGACACGTCAGGCCTGCCGCGGCGAGGTGGCGGTTCCAGGCCAGTCGCTCCTCGAACGCTTCGTGTTCACGCCCCGGACCGCCCAGGCCTTTGAGCGCGGCGTACTCGCCGGCCAGGTTGTCGGCGAGCCACCCGCGGACTTCCGCGCGGAACTCCTCGACCGTCATCACCCTTGTAGGCTAACCTACCAAGCACTTGCTTTGTTAGCGTGGTGACGATGCGCGGCGGATAGCGGCGGGACGAGGAACCGGACAACAGGAGCTGTCCCCCGGGCGACGATGGCGCCGCGGAGCCGCAGGACCGACCGGGCAATCAGATCCAGAGGAGCACCGATGACGGCCCACCCGAGGACGACACCGGCGGTGTTGGACCGGATGGCACTCGACTACGCCGACCACGAAGCGCTGGTCACCGGGGAGCGCAGTTTCACCTTCGCCGAGCTGCGCGACGAGGTGCGCCGCGCCGCTGCGGCCATGATCGGGCTCGGCGTAGCCGCCGGCGACCGGGTCGCGATCTGGTCGCCCAACACCTGGCACTGGGTCATCGCCTGCCTGGCCACCCACTACGCCGGTGCCGCGATGGTGCCGTTGAACACGCGCTACACCGCCGACGAAGCATCGGACATCCTGGCTCGGACACACGCACCGGTACTTTTCGCCATGGGCCGTTTCCTCGGCGCCGACCGGGCGGCCGACCTCGATCGCACCGCGCTGCCGGCGCTTCGGCACATCGTGCGCGTCCCCGTCGAAGCCGACTCCGATACCGGAGACGGCACCTGGGACGAGTTCCTCGCCGGACCGCAGCCACCGATGTCGGAGGTCGACGCGCGCGCGGCGGCGGTACGCCCCGACGACGTGTCCGACATCCTGTTCACCTCTGGTACCACCGGGCGCAGCAAAGGCGTGCTGTGCGCCCACCGGCAGTCGCTCGCCGCGCCGGCCGCGTGGGCGGCCTGCGGACAACTCACCAGTACCGACCGCTATCTGTGCATCAATCCGTTCTTCCACAATTTCGGCTACAAGGCCGGCATCCTGGCCTGCCTGCAGACCGGCGCCACGCTGACACCGCAGCTGACATTCGACCCGGAGCAGGCGATGCGGGTGGTCCAGGAGCAGCGCATCACGGTGCTGCCGGGACCGCCGACGATCTTCCAGACCCTGCTGGACCATCCGGCCCGCACGAACTTCGACCTGAGCTCGCTTCGGTTCGCGGTGACCGGTGCCGCCACGGTGCCGGTCGTGCTCATCGAGCGCATGCAGACCGAGCTCGACTTCGACATCGTGCTCACCGCCTACGGTCTGACCGAAGCCAGCGGATTCGGCACCATGTGCCGCCCCGACGACGACGCCCTCACGGTCGCCACCACATGCGGGCGACCCATCGCCGGTTTCGAGCTCAGCATCGACTCCCCCGATGAGAGCGGGGCCGGCGAGGTGCTGCTGCGGGGACCCAACGTGATGCTGGGCTATCTCGATGACCCGCAAGCCACCGCGGCGGCCATCGACACCGACGGCTGGCTGCACACCGGTGACGTCGGCACCGTCGACGAAGCCGGCAACCTCCGAATCACCGACCGGCTCAAGGACATGTACATCTGTGGCGGATTCAACGTCTACCCGGCCGAGGTCGAGCAGGTTCTGGCCCGGATGGCCGGGGTCGCCGACGCCGCCGTGATCGGTGTGCCCGACGAGCGACTCGGTGAGGTCGGCCGGGCCTTCATCGTCCGCCGGCCCGGCACCGACCTCGACGAACAGACCGTCATCGCCTATTCCCGAAAGCACCTGGCGAACTTCAAGACACCGCGATCGGTGGTATTCGTGGCCGCGCTGCCCCGCAACCCCGGCGGCAAAGTGGTCAAACCCACACTGCGAGAGATGGTTTGATGGATCTCACCTTCGACGAGGCCACCTGCGCGTTCCGCGACGAGGTACGCGCATTCCTGGCCGAGCACTCCGAGTCGTTCCCGACGAAGTCCTACGACACCGCCGAGGGCTTCGAACAGCATCGCCGGTGGGACCGTGTGCTGTTCGACGCCGGGCTGTCGGTGATCACCTGGCCGAAGCGCTACGGCGGTCGCGACGCCACGCTACTGCAGTGGGTGGTATTCGAAGAAGAATACTTCCGGGCCGGCGCACCCGGACGGGCCAGCGCCAATGGCACGTCCATGCTTGCCCCCACTTTGTTCGCGCACGGAACCGAAGAACAACTCGATCGGGTGCTGCCGAAAATGGCCAGCGGCGAGGAAATCTGGGCCCAGGCGTGGTCGGAGCCGGAGTCGGGCAGCGACCTCGCGTCACTGCGGTCGACCGCTACCCGGACCGACGGCGGCTGGCTGCTCAACGGCCAGAAGATCTGGAGTTCCCGCGCGCCGTTCGGAGATCGCGCCTTCGGGCTGTTCCGGTCCGACCCGGAGGCGCAGCGCCACAAGGGCCTGACGTACTTCATGTTCGACCTCAAGGCCGAGGGTGTGACGGTGCGGCCGATCGCACAACTCGGCGGGGACACCGGTTTCGGAGAGATCTTCTGCGACAACGTCTTCGTGCCCGACAACGACGTCATCGGCGGTGTGCACGACGGCTGGCGCGCGGCGATGAGCACGTCGAGCAACGAACGCGGAATGTCGCTGCGCAGCCCGGCTCGCTTCCTGGCGCCGGCCGAGCTCCTGGTCGCACAGTGGAACACCAACCCGGACCCCACCTTCGCCGACCAGGTTGCCGATGCCTGGATCAGGGCTCAGGCCTACCGGCTGCACACGTTCGCCACGGTGACCCGGCTTGCCGAAGGTGGCGAGCTCGGCGCGGAGTCGTCGGTCACCAAGGTGTTCTGGTCGGATCTCGACGTGGCGATCCACCAGACGGCGCTGGAGTTGCGCGGTGCCGACGGTGAGCTTGCCGGTTCCTGGACCGACGGCCTGCTGTTCGCGCTGGGCGGCCCGATCTATGCCGGCACCAACGAGATCCAGCGAAACATCATCGCCGAGCGGCTGCTTGGGCTGCCCCGAGAAAGCCCGGCGAGCGCGGGAGCGAAGAAATGAAATTCGCACTCGACGAACAGCAGCGCGACTTCGCGGCCAGCATCGACGCGGCCCTGGGCGCGGCCGACGTGCCCGGTGCCGTGCGGGCGTGGGCCCGGGGCGACACCGCCCCGGGCCGCAAGGTGTGGGCACAGCTGAGTGATCTGGGGGTCACCGCCCTGGCGGTACCGGAGAAGTTCGACGGCATCGACGCACATCCGGTCGACCTGGTGGTCGCGCTGGAGCGGCTGGGCCGCTGGTGCGTTCCCGGCCCGGTCGCCGAATCCATCGCCGTGGCACCGGTCCTGCTCGCCGGCCAACAGGAGGGGCCGCAGCGCAGTGCCGCACTGGCCGCCGGTGAACTCGTCGCCACGGTGGCGCTGCCGCCTGCGGTTCCACGGGCCGTCGACGCGGACTTCGCCGGGCTGGTGTTGCTGGCTCGCGACGGCCAGGTCAGTGATGCCGCCGCCGGTCAACGCCACGAATCGGTCGATCCGGCCCGGCGGCTGTTCGACGTCACCGCCCACGGACAGGCTCAGGATGCCGACGTCGCGCGGGCCTACGAATTCGGCGCGCTGGCCACCGCCGCCCAACTCGTCGGTGCCGGCCAGGCCATGCTGGACATGTCGGTCGAGTACGCCAAGCAGCGCAGCCAGTTCGGCCGGGTGATCGGCAGCTACCAGGCGATCAAGCACAAACTCGCCGATATTCACATCGCACTGGAGCTGGCCCGGCCGCTGGTCTACGGCGCGGCACTGTCGCTGGCCGACCACTCGCCGGACACCGCGCGGGACGTCAGCGCGGCCAAGGCCGCCGCTGCCGATGCCGCCCTGCGCTCGGCGCGCTCGTCGCTGCAGACCCACGGCGCCATCGGCTTCACCTCTGAGCACGACCTGTCACTGTGGCTGCTGCGAGTCCAGGCACTGCGCTCGGCCTGGGGCGACCCCACCAGTCATCGACGCCGGGTCCTGGAGGCACTGGCATGAGCACCCGGCGAGCAGCGAAGGCGGACCGCCCATGAGTACCGCAGAAGAACGGGAGATGCTGCGCGAGACCGTCGCGGCACTGGTCGACAAGCACGCGCCGCCCGCCGCGGTGCGGGAGGCGATGGACTCGCCGCGCGGCTACGACGAATCGCTGTGGACGATGCTGTGCGAGCAGGTGGGTGTGGCTGCACTGCTGGTGCCGGAGCAGCTCGGCGGAGCCGGCGGCGAATTGGCCGACGCGGCGGTGGTTCTCGCCGAGCTGGGCCGCGCCTTGGTGCCCACGCCACTGCTCGCAACGATGCTGGCCGAGCTGGCGCTGCTGGCAGCCGACCAGCCCGACACCGGCGCCCTCGAACAACTCGCCGCCGGAGAGGCGATCGGCGCGGTGGTGTTCGACCGCGCCTACGTGCTCAACGGTGACATCGCCGATGTGGTTGTCGCCGTCGATGGCGGCCGGCTCGTGCGCTGGACCCCGGTGAGCGCCGAGTCCGTGCAGACAATGGACCCCACCCGCCGGCTCGCCCGGGTCACACCGGGCGGACAGACCACGATCGGCACCGACCCCGGCCTCGCCGATACCGCCGCCATCCTGCTGGCCGCCGAACAGATCGGCGCGGCGGCGCGCTGCCTGGAACTCACCGTCGACTACACCAAGGAGCGGGTGCAGTTCGGCCGTCCGATCGGGAGCTTCCAGGCCCTCAAGCACCGGATGGCCGACCTCTACGTGGCGGTGCAGTCCGCCCGCTCCGTCGTCGACGACGCGATCTCGGCACCGTCGTCGACGTCCGCGGCGCTGGCACGCCTGGCTGCCAGCGAGGCCTTCTGCAAGGTGGCCGGCGAAGCGATCCAGATGCACGGCGGTATCGCGATCACCTGGGAGCACGACATCCAGCTGTACTTCAAGCGGGCCCACGGCAGCGCACAGCTTCTCGGGCCGCCCCGCGACCAGGTGCGCAGGCTGGAATCGGCGGTGTTCTAGCCTGATCCGGGTGAACGATCACGTTGCGCTGCGGGCCGGTATCCCGCCGTTCTATGTCATGGACGTGTGGCAGGCCGCTGCGCAACGCCAGCGCACCCACGGCGACCTGGTCAACCTCTCTGCAGGTCAGCCCAGTACCGGTGCACCGGCACCGGTGCGGGCGGCCGCGATCGAGGCGCTGCAGGCCGACCAGCTCGGCTACACCGTTGCGCTGGGCATCCCGGAACTTCGCGCGCAGATCGCCGGTTTCTACGGTCGGAGGCACGGCATCGACGTCACGGTCGACGAGGTGGTTCTGACCACCGGGTCCTCGGGCGGATTCCTGCTGGCGTTCCTGGCGTGTTTCGACGTCGGCGACCGGGTGGCGATGGCCAGCCCCGGCTACCCGTGCTATCGCAACATCCTGTCCGCACTCGGCTGTGAGGTCGTGGAGATCCCATGCGGGCCGGACACCCGGTTCCAGCCGACCGTCCAGATGCTGGCCGATCTCGATCCGCCGGTACAGGGCGTCATCGTCGCCAGCCCGGCCAACCCCACCGGAACGGTCATCCCGCCCGCCGAGCTCGCCGCGATCGCCTCCTGGTGTGACGCCAACGAGGTGCGGCTGATCAGCGACGAGGTCTATCACGGGTTGGTGTACCCGGGCGCGCCCGAAACCTCTTGCGCGTGGCAGACCTCGCGGAACGCGGTGGTGGTCAACAGCTTTTCCAAGTACTTCGCGATGACGGGCTGGCGGCTGGGCTGGCTGCTGGTTCCCACCGGGCTGCAACGCGCGGTGGACCGCCTCACCGGGAACTTCACCATCTGCCCGCCGGTTCTGGCGCAGTACGCCGGGATCGCCGCGTTCAGCCCGGAAGCGATCGCGGAGGCCGACGGTCACCTGCACCAGTACGCGCTGAACCGGGAGACGCTGTTGGCCGGTCTGCGCCATATCGGTCTGACCCGGCTGGCCCCCACCGATGGCGCGTTCTACGTGTACGCCGATGTCTCCGACTTCACGTCCGACTCCCTGACGTTCTGCGAGAATCTGTTGGCCGACACCGGCCTGGCGGTCGCACCGGGCGTGGACTTCGACACCGTGCACGGCGGATCGTTCGTGCGGCTGTCGTTCGCCGGTCCCCCTGACGACATCGACGAGGCACTGCACCGCCTCGGCCCCTGGCTGGGCGCCTAGCCGGACTGCGGCCCCTCCAAGGCCTGGACACAGGCTGAGAGCTCGTCTTGCGGCACAGCGTCACACCTGGTGCAGTCGTGGCATGCCTTTCATCGATCACGATCGCGGCCGCGCCTACTACCGTCACTGGGCCGCGCCCGAGCCGCGGGCTGCCGTCGTCTTCCTGCACGGCTTCGGCGAGCACACCGGGGTCTACCATCGATACGGCTTCGCCCTGAATGCCGCGGGCATCGACCTGTGGGCCGTCGACCAGTTCGGGCACGGCCTCTCACCCGGCGAACGCGGGAACTTCGGTTGTATCGAGGACAGCTCCGCTTTGGGCGAGAGCCTCACCGAGCTGGCCGAAGCGCAGCGGCCGGGAATTCCGCTTGTCGCCCAAGGACATTCGTTCGGTGCGATCGTCACCCTGTTCCGGTTGCTGGCCAACCCGCAGCGCTACCGTGCCGGCGTGATCTCGGGAGCGCCGCTGGTCCCAGTCCCTGCACTGGTCGACGCCGACACCTCCCTTGAGCTCGACGCGGCCTGGCTGTCCGACGACCCGTTCTACCTCGATGAGATGGAGAATGATCCGCTGGCGTTCGTCGAAGCCGACAGTGAGCCCTTGATTCGCGAGCTCGACCGGGCCTGGAAGCGGTTCGGCGACGAGCTGCCCGGGCTCAACGTGCCGACATTTGCGATCCATGGTGAGGACGATCCCATCGCCCCGGTCGGGGCGGTGCGCGCCTACGCCGAGCAGATCGGGCCGCTTGAGCTGCGGGAGTTCCCCGGCGGCCACCACGACATTCTCAACGATTCCGTGCACCGCGAGGTGGCGGCGGCGATCGTCGACTTCATCGGCGAGCAGACGCAAACTCGCACGGATCCTGGGTGAACCGTGCGAGTTTGCGTCTGCTCGGCGGGAGAGACCGGCTAGAGCCAGGTGTCGTGGTTCGTCGCAGTGAGGAATGCTTCCAGATCGTCGCGCCACTGCGCGGGGGTGTTCTTGTCCGGCGCGATGCCGGTGTATTCGCCGCGGTAGAACAGCAGCGGGCGCGGCTTGACCTTGGCCACCTCCGACAGCGAATGCACCAAGCCGAACACCACGAAATGGTCGCCGCCGTCGTGAACCGAGTGCACGGTGCAGTCGATATGGGCGAGCGAGCCGTCCAGCACCGGTGACCCGAGCTTGGACGGATGCCAGTCGAGACCGGCGAACTTGTCGGGTTCCTTCGACCCGAACCGGGCACAGACGTCGCGCTGCTTCTCGGTCAGCACGTTGACACAGAACCTGCCGCTGGCCTCGATCGCCTTCCACGATCGCGAGACCCTGGTGGGGCAGAACAGCACCAGCGGTGGCTCCAGCGACAGCGCCGCAAAAGACTGGCACGCAAAGCCGCTGGGCGCTCCGTCGTGCACGGTCGTGATGATGGTGATACCGGTGCAGAACTGCCCCAGCACATGCCGGAAGGTGCGCGTGTCGATGGAGTCGGCCGACATGTCAGTTGGCGTGTGAGCCGACCGTGAAGTCGTGCCCCCACAGGCTCACCGCGGTGCTCTCCCGCGCGATCCAGCCGTGATCGTCGACTTGTAGCCCCTCACAACCGAATTCGACATCGAAACCGCCGGGCGTCTTCATGTAGAACGACAGCATCTTGTCGTTGACGTGACGGCCCAGCGTCGCCGACATCGGCACCTTGCGGCGCAGCGCGCGGTCCAGGCACAGGCCGACGTCGTCGCTGTTGGCCACTTCGACCATCAGGTGCACGATGCCGCTCGGCGTCGGCAGCGGCAGGAAGGCCAGGCTGTGGTGGCGCGGGTTGCAGCCGAAGAACCGCAGCCACGCCGGCGCGCCGTCGGCCGGCCGACCCACCAACTGCGGCGGCATGCGCATGGAATCGCGCAGTTTGAAGCCCAGCACGTCGCGATAGAAGTGCAGCGCCTCGGCGTCGTCACGGCAGGTCAGCACCACGTGGCCAAGCCCCTGCTCGGCGGTGACGAAGGTGTGCCCGTACGGGCTCACCACCCGCCGGTGCTCCAGCGCGACACCGTGGAAGACCTCCAGGCGGTTGCCCGACGGGTCGGCGAACCGGATCATCTCGTCGACCCGCCGCTCGGCCAGCTCGGCCGCGGTGGCCTCCTTGTACGGCACGCCCTCGATATCCAGCTTGTTGCGGATGTCCTGCAGCCCGGCGGCATTGGCGCATTCCCAGCCGGCCTCGGTCAACCGGTCGTGTTCTCCGGGAACGATCACCAGCCGCGCCGGGAAATCGTCCATCCGCAGGTACAGAGCCCCCTCGACCGAGCCCGAGCCCTCGACCATTCCGAGGACCTTCAGGCCGTACTCGCGCCAGGCCGCGACGTCGGTGGACTCGATCCGCAGATACCCCAACGATCGGATGCTCATGCGCGATCCGCCTTCGCTTCTCGCTGTCCGCTCATGACGCTCCTCCGAGGAAGTCAATCGTCAGCTTGTTGAACTCGTCGAACTTCTCCACCTGCGCCCAGTGACCACACTGCCCGAAGACGTGCAGCTGTACCCGTGGAATCTGCTTGAGCGCGACCAGCGCGCCGTCGAGCGGGTTGACCCGGTCCTCCCGGCCCCAGATCAACAAGACCCGCTGACGCAGCTTGTACACCTCGCGCCACATCATGCCGAGCTCGAAGTCGGGCCCGGCGAACGACTTGCCCATGGCCCGCGCGGCGGCCAGCGACTCCGGCGTGGAGGCGATCGCGAACCGCTCGTCGATGAGTTCCGGCGTGATCAGTTTCTGGTCGTAAACCATGACCCGCAGGAACTTCTCCATGTTCTCGCGGGTCGGGTCGGCGGTGAACCGGCCCAGCAGCCTGACCCCCTCGGTGGGGTCGGGCGCGAACAGGTTGACCGACAGCCCGCCCGGGCCCATCAGCACCAGCCGGCCGGCCCGGTCGGGGTTGTCCAGCGCGAACCGCACCGCGGTGCCCCCGCCCAGCGAGTTACCGACCAGCGCGGCCCGTTGGATGTCGAGATGGTCGAACAGGTTCAGCAGAGCCGTTGCGCTGTAGCGGTTGTACTGCTCGTGCTCGGTGTGCTTGCCGGAATGCCCGTAACCGGGCTGGTCGACGGCCAGTACGTGGAAGTGCTGGGCCAGCACACCAATGTTGCGGGCGAAGTTCGACCAGCTCGACGCGCCGGGGCCGCCGCCGTGCAGCAGCACCACCGTCTGGGGGTTACCGATCCCGGCCTCGTGATAGTGCAGGCGCATGTCCCTGTCGCCCGAGCGCACCTGCGCATAGCGCGACGTGGACTCGAACGTCAGATCCTGCTGGGATTCTGCCTCACGGATGAAAGATGTCATCGGCGGCCCGGCTAGACCATCGTGTCGCCGAGTGGCAGGCCGAATTCCTGGTTGCCGTACATCACATAGGCACGTTCAGCGTCGTTGGCGGCGTGCACCCGCCCCGCGTGGGCATCACGCCAGAACCGTTGCAACGGCCCGCGGTCGTTGAGTGCGGTAGCCCCCGCGCTCTCGAAGAGCCGGTCGATGGAGGCGATCGCACGCCCGGTGGCACGGACCTGGTCGCGGCGGGCCCGGGCGCGCAGCTCCATCGGGACCTCCTTGCCGGTGCACAGCAGGGCGTATTCCTCGGCGAGGTTGCCGGACAGCTGACGCCACGCCGCGTCGATGTCGCTGGCCGCCTCGGCGATGCGGATCTTGGCGAACGGATCGTCCTTGGTCTTCTCGCCGGCGTAGGCGGCGCGGACCCGCTTGCCCTGATGCTCGACGTGGGCGTCGTAGGCACCGTAGGCCATACCCACGATCGGTGACGAGATCGTGGTGGGATGCATGGTGCCCCAAGGCATCTTGTACACCGGTGCGGTGTTGGTCGTCAGCCCGCCGGCGGAGTGGTCGTTCATCGCCCCGTAGGACAGGAACCGGTGCCGTGGCACGAAGACGTCCTTGACCACCAAGGTGTTACTGCCGGTGCCTTTCAGTCCGACCACATGCCAGTCGTCCTCGATGCGATAGTCGCTGATGGGAATCAGGAAGCTGCCGAAATCCACCGGCCTGCCGTCCTTGATCACCGGGCCGCCGACGAACGTCCAGGTCGCATGGTCACAGCCGGACGACCAGTGCCATGCACCGTTGACCAGATATCCACCGTCGGTGACGACGCCGGCACCCATCGGCGCATACGACGAGGACACCCGCACGGTCGGGTCCATGCCCCAGACATCCTCCTGGGCCTGCTGGGCGAACTGCGCGAGGTGCCAGTTGTGCACGCCCAGGATGGCGGCAACCCAGCCGGAGGAACCGCAGGCGCTGGCCAACCGGCGCACCGCCTCGAAGAACAGCGTCGGATCGCACTGCAGGCCACCCCACTGCTCGGGCTGCAGCAGTTTGAAGAAGCCGATCTCATCGAGCGCCGCGATGGTGGCATCGGGGATGCGGCGGAGGTCCTCGGTCTCCTGGGCACGGTCGCGCAACTGCGGGAGCAGTTCATCGACGCCGGCCAGAACCGACTGCGCGTCACGCTGTTGAATGGACGTCACTGCATGCCTCCCGAGAGTGCGGTACTGGACCCAAGACTAGAACACGTTACGATTTGTGTCGAGCAGCGTAATGCAGCAGCTGGTAGCGATATGAATTGCATTTTCTATAACCTGTTCTAGTTCACCGGAAGGAAGGCGTGAGACGTGACGCAGAACCCGCCGGACGAGCCGCTGGGTAGCCACGTACTGGAGCTCGAAGTGGCCGAGGTCATCGAGGAGACCGGCGACGCGCGGTCGCTGGTGTTCTCGGTCCCGGCAGGTGCCGACGTACCCCCGGATCGGCTTCGGTACGCGCCGGGCCAGTTCCTCACCTTGCGGATCCCCAGCGACCGCACCGGCTCGGTGGCCCGCTGCTACTCGCTGTCCAGCTCGCCGTTCACCGACGACGCGCTCACAGTGACCGTCAAGCGGACCGCCGACGGCTATGCGTCGAACTGGCTGTGTGACCACGCACGTGCCGGGATGCGCATCCATGCGCTGGCACCGTCGGGCACCTTCGTACCCCGCACGCTCGATGCCGACTTCCTGCTCGTGGCCGCCGGCAGCGGCATCACCCCGATGCTGGCGATCTGCAAGTCGGCGCTGTCCCAGGGCAGCGGCCAGGTCGTTTTGGTCTACGCCAACCGCGACGAACGCTCAGTCATCTTCGCCGGCACGCTGCGGGAGCTGACCGCCAAGTACCCCGACCGTCTCACCGTCATCCACTGGCTGGAGTCGGTGCAGGGCCTGCCCACCGCTGGCGCCCTGACCAAGCTGATGGCGCCCTACACCGACCGGCAGGCGTTCATCTGCGGACCCGGGCCGTTCATACGGGCCGCCGAAGAAGCCCTGGCGGCGCTGTCAGTCCCGGCCAAGCAGGTGCACATCGAGGTGTTCCGCTCGCTGGATACCGACCCCTTTGCGGCGGTGACGGTCACCGACGAGGGCGACGAGCCGCCGGCGACCGCCGTGGTCGAGCTCGACGGGCAGACCTACACCGTGCCGTGGCCGCGCAGCGCCAAACTGCTCGACGTCCTGCTGGACAAGGGCCTCAACGTGCCGTTCTCCTGCCGCGAGGGCCACTGCGGCGCGTGCGCGGTGGTCAAGCGCGGCGGCGAGGTCGAGATGGACGTCAACGACGTCCTTGAGCCCGACGACCTGGCCGACGGGCTGATCCTGGCCTGCCAGGCCCGACCGAAGTCCGATTCGGTCGAAGTCACCTACGACGAGTAGCCGGGGCCGGCGGCGCGGGTTCGAGCGCGAGCAGACGCAGACTCGCATCGCGGAGACCTCAGCCGTGCGAGTCTGCGTCTGCTCGCGCTGATATCTCGGCTATCTCAGCGCGGCAGACCCAACAACCGCTCGCCGGCCAAGGTGAGCAGGATCTGCTCGGTGCCACCGGCGATCGTCAGGCACCGGGTGTTCATGAAGTCGTGCACGAACTTGTCGACGACGGCGCCCCCGGACTCGGACAACTCCATCCGGAACTCGGCCAGCCCCTGCCGGTGCCGCACCCCGATCAGCTTGCGCGCGCTGGACTCTGCGCCCGGGTCCTGGCCGCCCACGGCCAGCTGCGCGATGCGCTGGTCGAGCAGCGAGCCCACCTGGGCCGTCAGGACCAACCTGGCGAGCCGGTCCTGCAGGGCCGTGTCGAGTTCCCGGTCGGCCACCGAGCGCAACATGTCCTCCATGGGGTTGCCCAGCGCGGTCCCCTGCGCCATCGCAACCCGCTCGTTGGCCAGCGTGGTACGCGCCAGCCGCCAGCCGTCGTTGACGGCGCCGACGACCATGTCGTCGGGCACGAACACCTCGTCGAAGAAGACCTCGTTGAACAATTCGTCACCGGTGATCTCGCGCAGTGGCCGGATCACGATGCCCGAGGACTTCATGTCCACCAGGAAGTAGGTGATGCCCTTGTGTTTCGGCGCATCGGGGTCGGTCCTGGCCAGGCACACCCCCCACGCGGCCTTGTGCGCTGCAGAGGTCCACACCTTCTGGCCGGTCAGCTTCCAACCGCCCTCGGCGCGAACGGCCTTGGTTCGCAGCGACGCCAGATCCGAACCGGCACCCGGTTCGCTGAACAGCTGACACCAGACGAAATCGCCGCGCAGCGTGGCGGGCACGAATCGCTCGATCTGCGCAGGAGTGCCGTATTCGAGGATCGTCGGTGCGGCCCACCAACCGATCACCAGATCGGGCCGGTCCACCCCGGCGGCCGCCATCTCCTGGTCGATCAGCAACTGTTCGGCTGGCGTCGCGTCCCGGCCGAACGGCCTTTGCCAGTGCGCAGCCAGCATGCCCGTGTCGGCCAGCGCGGCCTGGCGCTTCTCGACGGGCAGGGCGGCCACCTCGGCAACCGCGGCCGCGATCTCGGGCTGCAGATGCGTCACCGAATCCAGATCGATGTGCAGATCGCGGCGCGCCCCGTCGAGAGTCAGCGCCGCGACCCGACGCAGCCAGCGCGGATGACCACCCAGAACGTTGCCGATCCCGTAGGCGCGCCGCAAGTACAGGTGGGCGTCATGTTCCCAGGTGATGCCGATGCCGCCGAGAACCTGAATGCAGTCCTTGGCGTTGGCCTTGGCCGCGTCGATACCGACGGCGGCGGCGATCGCGGCGGCGATCGACAGCTGGGAGTCGTCGGCTCCGGCCGGAGCCGCAGGGCCGGCGACATCCGATGCGGCAACCGCCGCGTCCGCGGCGGCCACCGACACCTGTTCGGCCCGCAGCAGCATCTCGGCGCACATGTGCTTGATGGCCTGGAAGCTGCCGATCGGCTTGCCGAACTGCTCACGCACCTTGGCGTATTCGGTGGCGGTCGCCAGGGCCCACCGGGCCACGCCGGCGGCCTCGGCGGCCAGCACGGTGGCGGCAAGATCCTCGAATCGCCGCCGCGACACCGCAAGCTCGGTCGCCGGTGCCGCGGTCAGTGTCACTCGGGCCAGCGGGCGGGAGAAGTCGGTGGCCGGCAGTGCCTCGATCGTCACCCCCTGTGCCGCGGCGTCGACCAGAAGGACGCGGTCGCCCACCGGCAACAGCAGCACCCCACCCTGATCGGCGCCCAGCACGTACTCGGCGGTGCCGGAGACCTGCCCGGCCTGCTCACGCAGGTCGGCCGACAGCGTCACACCGGCCGTGGCCGCGCCGGAGGCCAGCGCCTCGAGCAGCTGCTGGTCACCCACGACGAGGGTGGCCAGCGCCGTCGTGGCGACCGGGCCGGGGATCAGCGCTCGCGCGGCCTCCTCGACCATTGCGCACAGATCCTCGACCGAGCCGCCGGCGCCGCCGGCGTCCTCGGCGACGGCGACGCCGAACAGACCGAGTTCGGCCAGCCCCCGGTAAACGGGTCGCCAGGCATCCGGGTGGCCCTGTTCGACATCGCGAACAGCGGCCGGGGCGCCGGCACCAGCGGCCCAACTGCGGACCAACTCGCGGGCGGCAAACTGTTCGTCGGTGATGGTGGCTGACACCGTCGGCTCCTAGCTTTCACGCAGAGAAGGGCACCGGGCCCACTAGAACGTGTTCTAATAGTGCCAGCGATCGACCGTCAAGTCGACCGATATCACAGCAGGACGCGCGGGTGTCTTGCGGGCCGGAGAGGTGCGTCATGCACTGTTGTCATGCGTATCGTTTTCTCCAGACACGCCCATCGAAGGAGCGGACCACCCCATGGCATCACCAGCGCAGAAGTCGACGACCCGTGGTTCGGGTTCGCAGCCGCGTGAGGTGATGCCGGTGTCAGTACTCACGGACTCGGAGCTGGGTTCAGAGGCACAACGGGAGCGCCGCAAGCGCATCCTCGACGCGACCATGGCCATCGCCTCCAAGGGCGGCTACGAGGCAGTTCAGATGCGCGCGGTAGCCGATCGCGCCGACGTGGCCGTTGGCACCCTCTACCGCTACTTCCCCTCGAAGGTGCACCTGCTGGTCTCCGCCCTGGGCAGGGAATTCGAGCGGATCGACGCCAAGACCGACCGTTCGGCCGTCTCCGGCGGCACGCCGTATCAGCGCCTGAGCTTCATGGTCGGCAAGCTCAACCGGGCCATGCAGCGCAACCCGCTGCTCACCGAGGCGATGACACGCGCCTACGTCTTCGCCGACGCATCGGCCGCCGGTGAGGTTGATCACGTCGAGAAGATCATCGACAGCATGTTCGCCCGGGCGATGAGCGACGGGGAACCGACCGAAGACCAGTACCACATCGCGCGGGTGATCTCCGATGTGTGGCTGTCCAACCTGCTGGCCTGGCTCACCCGCCGGGCCTCGGCCACCGACGTCAGCAAACGACTCGACCTGGCGGTGCGGTTGCTGATCGGCGACGACGGCGCATCCTAGGCCCGCCCACGGCCCGCATCGTCGCCGCTCTAGTATCTAGGCGGTGGGCTCCCCCGATCTCCCCGACGACCTGACCCGCGCGCTCGAGGCGGTGGCACGCGTCCCCAGACTGCTCGTCGCCTCCGACTTCGACGGCACCATCGCGCCGATCGTGTCCAACCCGGCCGACGCTCGACCGATCCCCGCGGCCGCCGACGCGCTCGGCGCGCTGGCGGCACTGCAGGCAACCAGTGCGGCGCTGATCTCGGGCCGCGCCCTACACGACCTCGGCCTGCTGTCCGGGGCGCCGACCGCTGTGCACCTGGTGGGCAGCCACGGATCGGAATTCGGCGCCGATTTCCTCGACGCGGTCGACGCATCGGCCAAGGCGCTGTTACGCGAGCTCGTGCAGACGATGACCGGGATCGCCGCGCGGTACCCGGGCGCGACAATCGAGACCAAGCCCGTCAGCGTGGCGTTCCACGTCCGCAACGCCGCCCCGGAGCACGCCCAGGAGGCGCTCGATGCCGCTCTGGCCGCGGCCCAGGGGGCCGACGTGCACATCACCGAGGGCAAGGCGGTCCGCGAGTTCGCGGTCATCGACACCGACAAAGGCAAGGCACTGGAGCTGCTGCGCCGGCAGGGCGAGGCCACCGCAGCGGTGTATTTCGGCGATGATGTCACCGACGAGAAGATTTTCGGCCGGCTGAGCGGGGGCGATATCGGCGTCAAGGTCGGGCCCGGCGATACCCGCGCCGGCTACCGGGTCGACGCGCCGGCCGACGTCGTGACCGCCCTCGAATTCCTCCACGACACCCGGCGTGGCTGGCTGGCGTCCTAGGCGGGCGGACCCGCGGTGCGCCCGCGGACCAGCTCGGTAGGTAACACGTCGACCACGGGCAGCCCGTCCCGCGGCGGGAGGTACGCCAACCGCCCAGCCCGCTTGCCCTTCTCCAGGCTGGGCTGTGCGACGGTGGCCAGGCCACGCGCCAGTGCATCCGGGATCCCGTCGAAGCCCGTCACCGTCATCTGGCCGGGCACGTAGATGCCATGAGCCCGCAGATAGTCCATCGCCGACAACGCAAGCACATCGGTGGTGCACATCAACGCAGTCAGCCGGGGGTTGGTCTGCAGCGCCGCCTCCGCCGCCAAGCCACCGGAGGCGGGCAGGTGGTCGTAGCTCTCGACGATCGTCAAGGTGTCGGGATCGAGCCCGGCTTGGGCCATCGCCTCACGGACGCCGGCGATGCGCTCGCCTTGCACATGGAAACGCACGGCGTGTAACCGCTCCGGGGTGACGATGCCGACAGTCGGGTCGCCGTTTTCGGGCTCGCTGACCAGCCGCATGGTCAGCAGCGCGATTTCGTGATGCCCGAGACCGATGACGTAGTCGGCCAATTCGCGTGTCGCCGCCCGGTCGTCGATGCACACCCGGGATGCGCCGGCGACATCCTTGGGCTGGTCGACGACCACCACCGGGAGGTGCCGTCGTAGCGCGGTATGCAGGAACGGATCATCGTCGGAGGCGGCGTACACCACAAAACCGTCCACCCCCGCAGACAGCACGGCATTGGTACGGTCCACCACACTGTGGCCAGGACCAACGGCCACCAGCAGCAGGCCCTGCCCGAGCTCCTCGCACGACTCAGCAAGACCGGCAACGAAGTTCAGCGCCGCCGGGTCACTGAACGCATAGGTCAGCGGCTCGGTGATCACCAGTCCCACCGCGCCCGCCCTGCGGGTCCGCAGTGACCGCGCAACTGGATCCGGCCCCGGGTAGCCCAGACGCTTGGCGGTGGCCAGCACACGCTCGCGCAGATCCGCCGACAACTGATCAGGACGGTTGTAGGCGTTGGAGATCGTGGTCCGCGAGACCTTGAGTTCGGCGGCCAGTGAAGCTAGGGTTGCCCGGCGCCGAGGCGCGGGACTCCGGGACATGCTTCGTGAGGCTAGCGCATCGGCGCGCCGAATCGGACGCAGCGTCGAGATTGGCAGGCGCCCGGGCTCACATCTTGGCGGCGGCTCCGCTGCGAACGGCCAGCCAGACCGCAAACCACACCAGGCAGACAAGGCTGACGATGACGAAGCTCGGCGGCAGGTTGAACATCGCCGACAGCGCCAAGCCCACCCACACGGCCAGCACCGACAGGATCGTCGCGCCGGCCATCGCCCGACCGGGCCGTGCGGTGAGCATGATCGCGGTCGCGGCCGGGGTCACCACAAGCGCGAACAGCAGCAGGGTGCCCACAGCCTGCACCGCCATAGTGACCGCAAGGCCGAGCAGCGCCATGAAGATCACCGACAGCGCCCGCACAGGCACCCCCTTGGCCTCGGCGACCTCAGGGTTGACCGAGGCGAATAGCAGCGGCCGGTAGATGACCGCGGTAGCCACGGCCAGCACCACGACCAGCACCGCGAAGAGCGTCAGCTGCTGCTCCGACACCGCGAGCAGATTGCCGAACAGCACATTGGTGACCGTGCTGCTGCTCTTGGTGGCCAGCGAACTGAAGAACAGGCCCAGGCCCATCGCCGCTGCCAGGACCGTTCCCGTTGCCACTTCCCGATCGGCCGCGCGCCGGCCCAGCGCTCCGATCACCAGGGCTCCGCCGATACAGAACACACCCAGTCCCAACGTGACCGGCAGACCCAGCAGAACGGCACCGGTGGCACCGGGGAATCCGATGTGCGCCAGGGCATGCGCGGCGAACGCGGTGTTGCGGACGATGACGAAATAGCCGATCAGGCCGGCAGCCAGCGCAACCAGGGTGCCCCCGATCAGTGCGTTGCGCATGAATCCCGACATCAGGATCTGCCACCAGTTGTGGTGATAGCCCAGCGCAGCGACATACGTCGTCATCACACCCCCCGCATGTACATCTCGCCCTGCAGGGTGTGCGCGACCTGGATCTGTGTCCCGTAGAGGTGGGTGAGCAGGCGTTCGTCGACGACCTGGTCGATGGCCGCGTAGTGCGGGTGGGCGTCGAGCAGGTAGATCGCGCTGTGCAGGACGCCGAGCAGCGGGTTGAGATCGTGGGCGACCAGCAGGATGGTCACGTGCAGTTCCTCGTTGAGGTGTTTGAGCAGGCCCACCAGCTCCTGCTGGTTGCGGAGGTCCAACGAGGCGAGGGGTTCGTCGAGAATCAGCATCCGCGGCCTTGATACCAGCGCATTGGCGATCGCGATGCGCTGACGTTGCCCGCCGGACAGCTCGGCCAGTCGCTTGTCGGCGAAGTCCATCGCACCCACACTGGCCAGCACTTCCTCGACCCGCTGGCGATCGGCGGCGCGGGCATGTGTGAACCCCCAGCGCCGGCCGGTCAAACCCAGGGTCACCGCATCGCGTGCGCGGATGACCTCACCGGACGCGGATGCGTAGTGCTGCGGCACGTATCCGATCTTGTCGTTTCCCTCGCCGGGCGGCTTGCCGAACACGCGAACGGTGCCCGAGGCGGTGGGAACCAGTCCGAGCACGACCTGAAGCATTGTGGTCTTGCCCGAACCGTTGGTGCCGATCACCGCCACCATGCAGCCGGCAGGCACGTCGAAGCTGCCCTCCGACCAGATCAGTCGTCCCCCACGCACGACGCTGACATCGGAGAACGACAGCGCCGGTACGACAGAGTCAGGCTGGGATGCCAAGGGCTTTGGCAAGTGCGTTGAGTTGGTCCACCTGCCAAGCCTCGAACGATTTCGCCCCCGGCGCCACCGTTTCAGTCACTTCGACCACCGGAACACCGGCCGCCTCGGCGGCCGACCGGATCTGCTGGGGCACCGAGCCCTCGGTCTGGGTGTTGTAGATCAGCACGTCGACGCCCCGGTCGGCGAGCAACCGCAGGAACTCGTCCAGATCGGCCGGCGAGGGGTCGGTCTCGTTGGACGTTGCGGCCTGGTAGCCGGCCGGTGTGCGGTTGGCGAGACCCAGCGCCGAAGCCATGTCGTCGAAGACACTCTCGGTGGCGGCATAGGTCTTGCCGGACGCGTGGACCTTGATGGTGTCGATGGCGGCGAAGTAGGGCTTCATCTGGTCGACATAGGCGGTGTGCTGTTCCTGGAAGTAGTCGGTGGCGTCTGGTGCCAGCTTGGAGAGTTCTCCGGTCACGTCGTCAGCGACCGCAGTCACCGCCGACGGGCTGTACCAGACATGCGGGTTGACCCCCTCGGCATGATCGTGGCCATCGTCGTCGTGTCCGGCGGTGCCCTCGGCGCCGCTGACCTCGATCGCGTTGATCACCGGTGCGTTCGGCGCCGAGGTCGCGGCAAGCTTGGCCGCCCAATCGTCGTAGTGCCCACCGTTGATGACGACGAGCTGCGCTCCCTGGAATAATGCGGCATCCGACGGGGCCGGCTCGTAGTCGTGCGGGTCGACCGACGAGCTGGCGAGCACGGTGGTGACCCTGGCGCACGCGCCGCCCAGGTTGTTCACGATGTCTCCCCACTGGTCGACGCTGACCACGACCTCGACGGGCTTGGTCGGGCAGTCACCAGCAGCCGCCACGGTAGATGTTGCCTGGTCCCCACCCGATCCGCCGGAACAAGCGGCGAGGCCGACGGGAACGGCCAGCAAGGCACTGGCAGCGAGCACACGAGGAATCCAGGAGGTCAGCATGACGATAATGATAACCGTTTGCATTAGCGGCCGACAATCCCGGGCCCGCGGGTGCCCGACCAACCGAGCCCGGGGCCCCTACGGCCTAGGCTGGATACGTGGCAGCGGTTGATCTCAACGCCGACCTCGCCGAGGGGTTCGGGGTGTGGGAACTCGGTGACGACGACGCCATGCTCGACGTCGCCACCTCAGCCAACCTCGCCTGCGGCTTCCACGCCGGCAATCCGGTCAGTTGCTGTCTCGCCGCGAACAAGGCGCGGTGCTGCATGATCCCGCCGAGATCGCCCAACGCGTCACGCGCATGGTGGACTCGGGCAAGGTCGTCGCGGTCGACGGCTCCACCATCAATGTGCGCGTGGAATCGGTTTGTGCGCACGGCGATTCACCAGGTGCAGTACAGATCGCCAGCGCGGTCCGTGAGCAGCTGCTGGCCGACGGCATCGAGCTGACGGCGTTCGTCTGATGCGACTCAAGCTCGGACGCCCGGACATCACCGCCTATCACGACCGCTTCGACACGCCCCCCGCACACCCCGACGCGGCACTATCCGTCACATGGCTGGGAGTGTCGACACTGCTGGTCGACGACGGCACCTCAGCGCTGATGACCGACGGTTTCTTCTCTCGCCCCAGCCTTGTCGACGTCCGCCTTCGACGCCTGACCCCGTCGGCTTCGCGCATCGACTACTGCCTGACCCGGGCCAAGGTCAACCGCCTGGCCGCTGTGGTGCCCGTCCACACCCACTACGACCACGCCATGGACAGCGCCGTCGTCGCCGAACGCACCGGTGCCCGGCTGATCGGCGGCGAGTCGGCCGCCAACGTCGCCCGCGGACACGGCCTTTCCGCCGATCTGGTTGTCATCGCCGCCCCGGGGCAAGGGCTGGCGCTGGGCCCTTTCCGGCTGACCCTGATCGAATCGAGCCACTGTCCGCCCGACCGTTTCCCCGGCACGATCACCGAACCGGTGGTGCCGCCGGCGAAGGTGTCGGCATTTCGCTGCGGCGAGGCATGGTCGGCGCTGATCCAACACACCCCGAGCGACCGCCGGCTGCTGATCCAGGGCAGCGCGGGCTTCGTTCCCGGTGCGCTGGCCGGCCAGCGGGCCGAAGTCGCCTATCTCGGCATCGGACAACTCGGCCTGCAGCCCGAGGATTACATCGTCGAGTACTGGGAACAGACCGCGGCAACCGTGGGGGCGCGCCGAGTGGTACTGGTCCACTGGGATGACTTCTTCCGGCCGCTCACCGAGCCGCTGCGGGTGTTGCCCTACGCGGGCGACGACCTTGACGTGTCGATGGGAGTGCTGTCCAGGCTTGCCGACCGCGACGGTGTCGCGCTTCACCTTCCGACGCTGTGGCGGCGCGAAGATCCCTGGGCATGAGCCGATCGCAGCGCCTCCTCCCTCCTATCGTCGGCGCCCGGGCCGATCGCAGCGCCTCCTCCCTCCTATCGTCGGCGCCCGGGCCGATCGCAGCGCCTCCTCCCTCCTATCGTCGGTCGCGCTTCACCTTCCGACGCTGTGGCGGCGCGAAGATCCCTGGGCATGAGCCGATCGCAGCGCCTCCTCCCTCCTATCGTCGGCGCTGGCGGGCTATTTCGGCGAGCACCACACCCGCAGCCACTGAAGCGTTGAGCGACTCGGCCGGGCCCGCCATCGGGATCGACACCACGGCATCGCAGTTCTGGCGCACCAGACGCGACAGGCCCTTGCCCTCCGAACCGACGACCACCACCACCGGACCGGACGCGTCGAGATCGTCGAGTTCGGTATCGCCCTCGGCGTCGAGCCCGATGACCTGTACGCCGGTGTCTGCCCAGTCCTTCAGTGTGCGATTGAGGTTGGTGGCCCGAGCGACCGGGACGCGTGCGGCGGCACCGGCACTGGTCCGCCACGCCACCGCCGTCACCGACGCCGAACGCCGCTGCGGGATCAGCACGCCGTGACCGGCGAACGCCGCCACCGAACGCACGATCGCGCCCAGGTTGCGCGGATCGGAGATGTTGTCCAGCGCAACCAGCAATGCCGGCTCGGCGTCAGCGGTCGCCGCGGCCAGCAGATCGTCGGGATGCGCGTAGGCGTAGGGCGGAACCTGCAGTGCGATGCCCTGATGCAGCCCGTTGGCACTGATCCTGTCGAGGTCACCGCGGGGCACCTCCATGATCGGGATGCCACGGTCGGCGGCCAGTGTCACCGACTCCGTCAAGCGTTCGTCGGCCTCTGCACCCAGCGCCACGTACAACGCCGATGCCGGCGCCTGCGCCCGAAGGCATTCCAGCACCGGATTGCGGCCCAGTACGATCTCGGTTTCGTCGGTGGGCTTGCCCGCCGGCCCGCGGGTTTGTTTGGCGGCGCGCTTGGCGGCCGGATGCCCCGGCCGCATGTGCGCCGGCGGGGTGGCACCGCGACCTTCCAGGCCGCGCCTGCGAACGCCGCCCGATCCGACGGTCGGTCCCTTCTTGGTGCCGGCCTTGCGGACCGCGCCGCGACGCCGCGAATTGCCGGCCATCTACTTGCCGTCCCCGTCGAGCAGGGCCCACTGGGGACCGTCGGCGGTGTCGGTGACCTCGATGCCGGCCTCCTTGAGGCGGTCCCGGATCTCGTCGGCCCGGGCCCAGTCCCGGTCCCGGCGCGCATCGTCGCGGCGCTGCAGCTCCGCACGCACCAGCACGTCGACGGCACCCAGCGCGGCCGACGTCTCGTCGCGGGTCTCCCAACGCTCGTCGAGGGGGTCACACCCGAGGATCGCCATCATCGCCCGGATCTGGCAGGCCTCGGCCATGGCCGTGTCGTGATCACCGGCCTCCAACGCGCGGTTTCCGTCGGCGCGGGCGGCATGCACCTCGGCCAGCGCCGCGGGCACCGCCAGGTCGTCGTCGAGTGCGGCACCGAACTTCTCGGTCCACGTGCTGGGCACGACGGCGCCGACGCGGGTCCGGGTCCGCTGCAGGAACTCCTCGATGCCGGCATAGGCCTTGACGGCGTCCTGTAGCGCGGTCTCGGAGAATTCCAGCATCGACCGGTAGTGCGCGCTGCCCAGGTAGTAGCGCAGCTCTGCGGGCCGAACCCGTTGCAGCACAGCAGGTATGGCGAGAACATTGCCCAGCGATTTGCTCATCTTCTCGCCGCCCATGGTGACCCAGCCGTTGTGCAACCAGAACCGGGCGAAACCGTCACCGGCGGCCCGGGCCTGGGCGATCTCGTTCTCGTGGTGCGGGAACACCAGATCCATGCCGCCGCAATGGATGTCGAACTCGGCACCGAGATACTCGTGGGCCATGGCCACGCACTCCGAGTGCCAGCCGGGCCTGCCCCGGCCCCACGGGGTCGGCCAGGACGGCTCTCCCGGTTTGGCGCCCTTCCACAGCGTGAAGTCACGCTGATCCCGTTTTCCGGCGCCGGCCCCCTCGCCCTGGTGCACATCGTCGATCCGGTGGCCCGACAGCTTGCCGTAGTCCGCGAAACTCAGTACGTCGAAATAGACGTCGCCCGCACCGGTGTAGGCATGCCCGGTGCCCACGAGGCGTGCGATGAGCTCGACGATCTGGGTGATGTGGCCGGTCGCGCGGGGCTCGGCCGACGGCGGCAACACCCCCAGCGCGTCATACGCCGCCGAGAACGCCCGCTCGTGAGTGGCCGCCCACTCCCACCACGGCCGGCCCGCATCGGCGGCCTTGGTGAGAATCTTGTCGTCGATGTCGGTGACATTGCGGATGAACGCGACGTCATAGCCCTTGGCAACCAGCCAGCGCCGCAGGATGTCGAACGCCACACCGCTGCGCACGTGGCCGACGTGCGGCAGCCCCTGCACGGTGGCACCACACAGGTAGATCGACACGTGGCCGGGACGCAACGGCGCGAACTCACGCACGGCCCCGCTGAGGGTGTCGTGCAAGCGCAGCCCGGAGCCCGGTGTCGCCGTGTCGGTCACGACGCGCCAGCTTACCGGCCTATTCGGCGTTCTTTGGCACCGAGGCTTCAAGCATCGTCAAGCCGCGACGACCAAGGCGGTCGCGATCGCGGCCATGCCTTCTCCGCGACCGGTCAAGCCGAGACCGTCGGTGGTCGTGGCCGACACCGACACCGGGGCCCCCAGCAGCCCGGACAGCAGCCGCTGGGCCTCGTCGCGACGTGGACCCACCTTGGGGCGGTTGGCGATGACCTGAACTACGGCGTTGCCCACCGTGAAGCCGCCCGCGGCCAACAGACCACGTACGTGGGTCAGCATCTGCGAGCCCGTCGCACCCCGCCATTGGGGCTGGTCGACTCCGAACACCGAGCCCAGATCGCCGAGGCCGGCCGCCGACAGCAGCGCGTCGCACAGGGCGTGGACCGCGACGTCGCCGTCCGAGTGGCCCGAGCAGCCGTCGGCACCGTCGAAGAGCAGCCCAAGCAGCCAGCACGGCCGGCCCGACTCGATCGGATGCACGTCGGTGCCCAGCCCGACCCGCGGCAGCGCAATGCTCATGTGCTCAGCACTGCCCGGGCCAGCTGGAGATCCAGCGGAGTGGTGATCTTGAAGGCCAGCGGGTCGCCGGCGACGGTGTGCACGGGGGTTCCGAGGTTTTCCACCAGGGACGCATCGTCGGTGACGGCAAGAGCTGCAGCCCGTTCGTAGGCGCGACGCAGCACCTCGGTGTCGAAGCCCTGCGGCGTCTGGACTGCGCGCAGGCCGGCGCGGTCGGGAGTGCCCAAAACGACGCCGTTGGCGTCGACCGCCTTGATGGTGTCGGCCACGGGCAGAACCGGGATGACAGCACGCAGGCCGCCACGCAGCGCGGCGACCACCCGCTGGATCTGCTCGGCGGGAGTCAGCGGGCGGGCCGCGTCGTGCACGAGTAGGTAGGCGGGCTCGCCTACCGCGGCCAACGCATGGCGAACGGTTTCGGGACGTTCGGCACCGCCGGCCACCACCGTGGCCCGCCCGTCGAGCATCAGCTTGGTCTCATCGACCCGATCGGGGGGAGCCGCGACGACCACACGGTCAACCACTCCGGAAGCCAACAGGCCGTCAACGGCGCGCTCCAGCATCGTGCGGCCGCCGAGATCGACGAACGCCTTGGGAATACCGGCACCCAGCCGTTCACCGGAGCCGGCCGCCGGGACGACCGCGACCGTGTCCGACACCGATCCCCTCAGGGTCAGGACGCGGCGGCCAGAACCTCGTCGAGGATGGTCTCGGCCTTCGCGTCGTCGGTGTTCTCGGCGAGAGCCAGCTCACCGACAAGAATCTGCCGGGCCTTGGCCAGCATCCGCTTCTCGCCTGCCGACAGACCGCGCTCCTGGTCGCGACGCCACAGATCACGGACGACCTCGGCGACCTTGTTCACGTCACCCGAGGCCAGCTTCTCCAGGTTGGCCTTGTAGCGGCGCGACCAGTTGGTCGGCTCTTCGGTGTGGGGCGCACGCAGCACCTGAAACACCTTGTCGAGGCCTTCCTGGCCCACGACGTCGCGGACACCGACGTATTCGGCATTATCTGCGGGAACTCGAACGGTCAGGTCTCCCTGAGCGACCTTCAAGACGAGATATTCTTTTTGTTCGCCTTTGATGGTTCGGGTTTCGATCGCTTCGATCAACGCAGCACCGTGGTGAGGATAGACAACGGTGTCTCCGACCTTGAAAATCATCAGATTCGAGCCCCTTTCACGTTGTCAATGTTAGCACGGCGCTCGACAACGCGTGGAACAACGGTGCAGGTCAGGGGCACCATAGGTGAAGGGTAGGGGTTGACAGGGTGACGATTACGTGCAATGAGAGCCCACCTGGCCGCCTACGCCAGCAACGCTGGCGGAGCTTGTCGGCAGGGCTTCGGCAACACCGAAGAACCCTCAGCTACCGCCGGGCAGCACTACCTACTACTGTGCATAGTCGAACTGCGGTGGCTGTCACGAGGCCGACCGCGCCGGCCGTACAGGAGGCTGCTGTGAACCGCTCGTCAAACCGCCTCTTCACCGCGTCCGCGGGCCTTGCCGCCTGCGGCTTGATCCTCACCGGTTGCAGCTCCGGGCAGATCACGCAGACGGCCGACCAGGAGTCGGCCGTCAACGGTGCGGCCGGCGGCGTGAAGCACATCGACCTGCGCAACGTGCACGTGCAGGCCGTACAGTCCAGCGACTATCTGCAGCCGGGCCGCATCGTCGCGCTCAACTTCGTGGCGGTCAACACCTCTACCGACGTCGACGACGAGCTGGTGGGCATCAGCTCCGATATCGGCGAGGTCGCGATGTCCGGCGATACCGCGATCCCGGCGGGCGCTTCGCTGCTCGTCGGCTCCCCCGACGGTCAGGCCGAGTTCACACCGATGAGCAGTGCAGAGCCCACCGAGGTGGCGGTGCTGTTGACGCAGCCCATCACCAACGGGTTGACCTATGACTTCACCTTCGACTTCGACAAGGCCGGTCAGACCACGCTCGCGGTGCCGATCTCGGCGGGCAATGCGCCGCGCCAGGAAGTCGCGGCGGACTAGCCAGCCTCATCTCAGCCGGGCTGGTTCGGCAAAGTGTCGTCCACCCACATGCGCAACGCCGCCACCGGAGCGGCTCCGGCACGACGGGCCAGAACATTGCCCTTGTCGGTGATCAACAGCGTCGGAACGGCCTGGACCTCGAAGCGCTGAGAGATCTGGGGCGCCTTGTCGACGTTCACCTTGACCAACTTGAGCGCTCCGGCGCGTTCGCTGGCCACCTGCTCGAGGGCTGGGCTGACCATGCGGCACGGTCCGCACCAGGGCGCCCAGAGATCGACGAGCACGGGAACCGAGGAGTTCTCCACCACGGCGGTGTAGTCACCGTCGCCCGCGTCAACGATCCAGGGCAACCATTGCTGACACTGGGCGCAGCGCGGCTTGCCCGTTGCCGACGCGGGCACCCGATTGCGGCGGCCACAATGCGAACATTCGACAATTCCCGTTCCCATGCCGCCATCCTCCCCCCAGGCCTGACACATACGGTGCAATCCCCGGATCTGTCGCACCTACCCGATACCGTCACGACGTGGCCAAGGCACGTTCGCAGTATCGGTGTTCGGAATGCCGCCACATCGTGGCCAAGTGGGTTGGTCGCTGCCCCGAGTGCGGGACGTGGGGCACCGTCGACGAGGTAGCCGCCCTCGCCGCGGTGGGCGGGGTATCGCAGCACACGGTGGTGCCGTCCTCGCCGGCGGTGCCGATCAGTTCCATCGATCCCGACCGGACACGTCACTTCCCCACTGGCGTAACCGAACTCGACCGAGTGCTCGGCGGCGGTGTGGTGCCCGGTTCGGTCAGCCTGCTGGCCGGGGATCCCGGTGTGGGCAAGTCGACGTTGTTGCTCGAGGTCGTGCACCGGTGGGCGCAGGCGGGCCGCCGGGCGCTGTACATATCCGGCGAGGAGTCGGCCGGTCAGATCCGGATGCGGGCCGAGCGCACCGGATGCACCCACGACGAGGTCTTTCTGGCCGCCGAATCCGATGTGCGCACGATCCTCGGACACGTCGAGGCGGGGGCATGTCACCAAGGACGGCGCCATCGCGGGGCCGCGCTCGCTGGAACATCTCGTCGACGTGGTGCTGCACTTCGAAGGCGACCGCAATTCCGCGCTGCGGATGGTCCGCGGAATCAAGAACCGGTTCGGCGCTGCTGACGAAGTGGGCTGTTTCCTTTTGCACGACAACGGAATCGAGTGCGTAGCCGACCCGTCCGGGCTGTTCCTCGACCAGCGTCCCGAACCGGTGGCCGGCACCGCGGTGACGGTCACACTCGACGGCAAGCGACCGCTCATCGGCGAGATTCAGGCCCTGCTCGCCAGACCGACCCATCAGGGATCGCCGCGGCGCGCGGTCAGCGGGGTCGACCTCGCGCGGGTCGCCATGATCACCGCGGTGCTGGAGAAGCGTGCCATGCTGCCGGTCAGCGCGATGGACATCTACCTGTCCACGGTGGGCGGGATGCGCCTGACCGACCCGTCCTCGGATCTGGCAGTGGCCATGGCAATGGCCTCGGCGGCCGCCAACCGGCCCCTGCCCACCACCACCGTCGCAATCGGCGAGGTGGGGCTTGCCGGCGATCTGCGCAGGGTCACCGGGATGGACCGCCGGCTGGCCGAGGCCGCGCGGCTCGGCTTCACCACCGCGCTTGTCCCGCCCGGCTGCGGTACGGGCCCCGCAGGTTTGCGGATCCTTGAATCCGCCACCATCAACGACGCGCTGCGCGGCATGCTGTCCATCACCGAAGCGCCGCTCAGCAAAGTTCCCGGGCCAACACGGTGGGACGAGTCGAGCAGTGGCCCCGACACGATGGACAATGAATGGCTGTGAGCACCGTCAACCGGTCGAACGGCTCGGCACCGCCGACGGCGGCCACACTGCGCGAGACGATCGGGCGGCTGGCACCGGGCACGGCGCTGCGTGACGGGCTCGAGCGCATCCTGCGGGGCCGCACGGGCGCGCTGATCGTGCTGGGCTACGACAAGCGCGTCGAGAACATTTGTGACGGCGGCTTCTCGTTGGACGTGCGTTTCGCACCGACGCGGTTGCGGGAGCTGTCGAAGATGGACGGCGCGGTGGTGCTGTCCACCGATGGCAACCGGATCGTGCGGGCCAACGTTCAGCTGGTCCCCGACGCGACGATCCCCACCGATGAGTCCGGAACGCGACACCGGTCGGCCGAGCGCACGGCCGTCCAAACCGGCTATCCGGTGATCTCGGTGAGCCACTCGATGAGCATCGTGACCGTCTATGTGGCGGGCGAACGGCACGTGCTGGCCAACTCGGGCACCATCCTGTCGCGCGCTAACCAGGCGATCGCGACGCTGGAGCGCTACAAGACCCGCCTGAACGAGGTGTCGCGGCAGCTCTCCGCCGCCGAGATCGAGGATTTCGTCACGCTGCGCGACGTGCTGACCGTGGTGCAGCGGCTGGAGATGGTGCGCCGGATCGGCCTGGAGATCGACTACGACGTCGTCGAGCTGGGCACCGACGGCCGCCAGCTGCGGCTGCAGCTGGAGGAACTGCTCGGCGGCAACGACACCGCCCGTGAGCTGATTGTGCGTGACTACCACGCCGATCCCGACCCGCCCACCAAAGCCCAGGTCGCGGACACACTGACTGAACTCGACGGCCTGTCGGACACCGAGCTACTCGACTTCACCGTGCTCTCCCGGGTACTCGGCTACCCCTCGACCGCGGAGGCCCAGGACTCGGCACTCAGCGCACGGGGATATCGCGCGATGGCCGGCATCCCGCGTCTGCAGTTCGCCCACGCCGACCTGCTGGTCCGCCGCTTCGGCTCGCTGCAGGGGCTACTGGCGGCCAGCGCGACGGACCTGCAGTCCGTTGAAGGTATCGGCTCTATGTGGGCGCGACACGTCCGCGAAGGGCTGTCACAGCTGGCGGAGTCGACGATCGCCGACCGGCTGGTCTAGATCGGCCGGATGGACGGCTAGCGTCAGGTACCTGGGGCCGGGGCCTGACCGTCACCGCCGGGCACCGGTTCTGCGGGCGGCACCGCACCCGGCGGCGGCGCCTGGGCGAGGATGAACGGTACGGGTGCCGAACGCAGATTGCCCAGCTGGACAACGAGGTTGTAGGTGCCCGGGCCGATCGGCTGGCGCGGCAGCGGGCACTGCGGTGCCGAACCCATCCCGGTCCAGGTCACCTCGGTGGTCACCTGCTCACCCGGGTTGAACGTCTTGACCAGCGTCTCGTTGGACGGCGCGCAGTCCAGGTTGGACCACAACCGCTGGTTGTCCAGTGTGTACACGTAGGCGGCCAGTGCCGCTGCGCCGACATCGCGCTTGCAGGCCACCAGCCCGATGTTGGTGACGACCATGGTGAACTTCGGCTGGTCGCCGATGACGTATTGCGGCTGGTTGGTGATGCCCTTGACCGCCAGGTTGGAGTCCGGGCAGTCGGCGCCCTCCTGGAGGATCGGCGGAGGCTGGACCGCTGCGGTCGGCGTCGCGGTCGGCGTCGGTGTCGGGGTCTCCGCGACGGGCGGGACGACGGGGGTCTTGTCCTCCGGTTGCGGGTTCTGCGGGTTCGCCGTCTGCGCGGTGCTCGTCTTGACAGTGCTCTTGGAGTCCGAGCCGCCGCTGAAGACCACGAAGGCCACGGCACCGACGATCACGACAACCACCACGACGATGCCCAGCGCCAGTCCCCTGCGTCGCCAATAGATTTGCGTAGGCAGGGGGCCATGCGGTTCGAGATCCAGCACGCTCTCAAGGTAAGCCCAGGTCACCGCTAGCCGTCCGACCCCGCCCGGCGTGTCGCGCGTTCCCTGCCGACCGAGCGTGTTATTCGCCGATATCGCCCAGGTGTTCGCGCAGCGCGACGTGGCCGTCGGCCAGCTGGTAGGTGACGCCGACAATGGCGACGCGGCCGGTGCCCACGCCCTCGGAGATGGCTGTCGAACGGGCCAGCAGCTGCAGGCCGGTCTCGATCACATGGCGGGCCTCGAACTCGTCGACGCGGGTCAGACCCTCACGACGGCCCACCAGGATCGACGGCGTGACGCGTTCGACGACGTCGCGCACGTAGCCACCGGGCACCTGTCCTTCGTCGAGGGCGGACAGGGTCGCCTGCACTGCGCCGCAGCTATCGTGGCCGAGCACCACGACCAGCGGCACATGCAACACGGTGACCGCGTATTCGATGGACCCGAGCACGGCGGAGTCAATGACGTGGCCGGCGGTGCGCACCACGAACATGTCGCCAAGGCCCTGGTCGAAGATGATCTCGGCGGCCACCCGGCTGTCGGCGCAGCCGAACACCACGGCGGTGGGACGCTGCTCGGCCGCGAGGCTGGCTCGATACTCGATGCTCTGACTGGGATGCACAGGTCGGCCGGCGACGAATCGCTCGTTACCCTCCTTGAGTGCCTTCCAAGCTGCCGCGGGGCTGGTGTTCGGCATGCCGATCATTCTGCCCTGCCTTCGCGACGAGCACGCGATGAACGTCTCCGCACGCGAGCTCGTCGACTGGTACGCGCGGGCGCGGCGCGACCTGCCGTGGCGCGCCCCGGGGGTCAACGCCTGGCAGATCCTGGTCAGTGAGTTCATGCTGCAGCAAACCCCGGTGGCCCGGGTGGAACCGATCTGGCAGGCCTGGGTGAGGCGGTGGCCAACTCCGTCGGCCACCGCGGCGGCCAGTCCCGCCGACGTGCTGCGGGCGTGGGGCAAGCTCGGCTATCCGCGGCGTGCGAAGCGACTGCACGAGTGCGCGACGGTGATCGCCGCCGAGCACGGCGACGTGGTGCCCGACGACGTCGACACCCTGCTGACGCTTCCCGGCGTCGGTGCCTACACGGCGCGGGCGGTGGCCTGCTTCGCCTACGACAAGCGCGTGCCGGTGGTGGACACCAATGTGCGGCGCGTGGTGGGCCGCGCGGTGCACGGCCAGGCCGATCCGGGCAGCCCGTCGACGGTTCGCGACCACGCCGACGTCTCGGCAATGCTGCCCGAAGACCCCTCGGCGCCGGTGTTTTCCGCTGCCCTGATGGAACTGGGCGCAACGGTGTGCACAGCGCGCGCGCCCAAGTGCGGAGTGTGCCCCCTGAGCGTGTGCGAGTGGCGGGCCGCCCTGGCATGGTTGACCGACACGGCGCAGCGCGATCGCGCGCTGGGTTCGCTGCTGGTCGACGGGCTGGTGGAGCAGACGTCGGACGGCCGGTTTGCGCTGGCGGGCGAAGGCGACGATGCGGGCCCCGCGCCGAGGCTGAATTGAGGGCGGGATTTCACTCAAAATCCCGCCCTCAATTCAGCCTCGACAGCACGACTAGGCCGATGCCGCGGAGTCGTGCACCGCGAACCTGCGCCGGTAGTCGGTAGGGGTCACGCCGACGATCCTGCGGAAGTGGTGACGCAGCAAGGTGGCATTGCCGAACCCTGCACGCTCGGCGATGCGGTCGACGTCGAGATCGGTCTCCTCCAGCATGCGGCGGGCATACAGCACACGCTGATCGGTCACCCATTGCATCGGTGTGGTGCCGGTCTCCTCGACGAAACGCCGCGCGAACGTGCGCGAGGACATGTTCGCCCGATTCGCCAGACGTGCAACGGTGTGCGGCTTGTCGAGATTGGCCACAATCCAATCCAATTGCGGCGCAAACCCTTCCGAACAGCGCACCGGGATCGGCTGCTCGATGTACTGCCGCTGGCCGCCGTCACGCTGCGGTGGCACCACCATGCGCCTGGCAATGATGTTGGTGACCGCGCTGCCCAGTTCACGCCGCACCAGGTGTAGGCAGGCGTCAATTCCCGCGGCGGTGCCCGCGCTGGTGACCAGATCCCCGTCATCGACGAACAACACGTTGCGATCGACAATCGCGGTGGGATGCAGCCGAGCCAGCTCGTCGGCGTGCATCCAGTGCGTCGTGCAGCGCCGCCCGTCAAGCAGCCCGGCTGCGCCGGCAACGAACGCGCCCGAGCACACCGTCAGGATGGTCGACCCGGCCGCCGCGGCGGCCCGGAGTGCCTCCAGCGCCTCGGGCAGGTAAGACTCCGCCGGTCCGGAGATGGCGGGCACCGCAACGAGATCGGCACCGACGAGAGCGTCCAGGCCGTGGTCGGGAACGAGCTGGGCCCCGACGTTGGTTCGCAGCGGCAGGTCCGGCCGCGGGCCACAGACCTTGAAATCGAAGTCCGGCACGCCGTCGCCGGAGCGATCGAGCCCGAACACCTCGCAGATCACTCCGAACTCGAACACCGCGAGGTTGTCCAGCACCAGTGCTGACACACTCTTCAAAGCCATGGCAGTAATTTATCCTAAGAGGTCATGGCTGCCACTGGTGGCCGGATATCATCTCACGAACACTTAGCGCCATGACTGCGTTGACTATCTTCCTGCTGGTGACGGCCGTCGGGTTCGCACTGTTCGGCGTTGCGACCGTTCTCACGACGGTCCGGCACCCAAACAGCACGGCGCGTTCGCACCGCCCGCCCCGGAGGACAACGCCGAGGGTCGGTCACCTGTTCCACGGCGACGACGATCGTGACGCAGACGCCCGCCGCATCGGCCGCGACGTCGATGCCATCCACTCCAGGTTCGAGCAGCAGCCGGTGTGGTCCTCGTCAGGAGCCTTCGGAGAACGCCGCTAGAAACGACTCGACAGCCTCGCGGTAGCGCTGCGGCGCGTCGTCGTGGACCAGATGGCCGGCGCCGGGCACGTGGACGTACCTCGCGCGGTCACCGGCCATCCGCCGCATCTGCCGCATCTGCCCTTGCGGCGTCACCGAATCACCCGCCTCGATCAACAGCACCGGTGCGCGCACCGCCCGCCACTGCCGCCAGTAGTCCCTGGTGCCCCACTCGGCAGCGACCTCGATCCAGCGAGCCGGACGCCCATGCAGGCGCCACCCCACGGCCGTCCGATCGAAGGCCTCCAGGAAATACCGGCCGGCCACACCTCCGAATTCGTCCAGAACCTGTTGCTCGGAGCCGAACTCCTCCGGCAATGCATGAAGCCACGGCTCCCACGGACCGGTCGTACGGCCGACGAAGTCCGGCGCCATGTCCTCGACCACCAGCGCGCTCACCAACTCCGGGCGGTCGGCCGCCAGACACCATGAGTGCAGACCACCCATCGAGTGACCGACCAGGACCGCCGGTCGCCCCAAACCTGCGACGGCGTCGCCGAGATCGGCCACGAAGCGTTCGGTGCTGATCGGCAGGGAATCGTCGACATCGCGGCCACGATGCCAGGGCGCATCGTAGGTGTAGACCGCGCCGAGCCGGGCCAGCCACGGAAGCTGCCGCGACCACGTGCTGCCTCGCCCCATCAGCCCGTGTACCAACACCAGCGGACGGCCCACACCGCCGTGGTGCGTCAGCAGTTCGGTCGGCATTACTCCATCTTGCGTGCTGGACCACCGCGTCAAGCGAGCACGGTAGCCTTGCGCCATGACCGTGGTGAAGATCAACGCAATCGAGGTACCGTCCGGCGCCGGCCCCGAGTTGGAGAAGCGGTTCGCCAACCGCGCCCACGCCGTGGACAACCAACCGGGCTTCCTCGGCTTCCAGTTGCTCAGGCCGGTCAAGGGCGACGACCGCTACTTCGTGGTCACCAAGTGGGACTCCGAGGAGGCCTTCCAGGCCTGGGCCACGGGCCCGGCCGTGCATGCGCACGCCGGCGAGCGGACCAACCCGGTCGCGACGGGTGCTCATTTGCTCGAGTTCGAGGTTGTGTTGGACGTTGCCGGGACCGGCGCCAAAGCGTAGCCCCCGCCGGGCGCGGCGCGGCGCGGTGGCCGTGGCCACCGCGATAGCCACCGTCGCAGCCCTGGCAATCAGCTGCGCGCCGGCCCCCGCACCACCGGCCAACGCCGGCGCGGCTGTCCGGATCGATCTCAACACCCCCCAGGGCGTGCGAGCCAAGCAGGTCATGGACATGCTGAATTCCGACTGGCCCATCGGACCGCCCAGCGTCAAGACCCTGGCCGCCCCGGACATGGTCGCCCCCATCAGCACGGCGATGGACTCGCTGTGGTGGGACCGGCCCTACACCCTGGCCGGGGTGGACATCGGCGCCGGCGTGGCAACTCTTCACCTGGTGACCTCCTACGGGGCCCGTCAGGACATCAAACTCCACACCGACGACCAGACGATGGTCAACCGCTTCATGGTCACCACCGAGAAGCCGACGATCAACTCCTGGCACGACGTCGATGCCGCGCTGAGCCGGACCGGGGCGCGCTACTCCTATCAGGTCGCCAAGGTCAACGACGGGCGCTGCGAGAAGGTCGCGGGGACCAACACGGCCGAATCACTCCCGCTCGCTTCGATTTTCAAGACGTACGTGCTCTACGCGGTGGAGGAGGCGATCACCGCGGGCGCGGTGCGCTGGGACGACAAACTCACCATCACCGCCGAGGGTAAGAAACTCGGCTCGTCCGGGTTCGACACACTGCCCCCCGGCTCGCAGATCACGGTCCGCCAGGCCGCCGGCAAGATGATCTCCACGAGCGACAACATGGCCACCGACCTGCTCATCGGCAAGCTGGGTACGCATGCGATCGAGCGGGCGTTGGTGGACGCAGGCCACCACGACCCGGCGAGCATGACCCCGTTCCCCACCATGCGTGAAATCTTCTCGATCGGCTGGGGCAATCCCGATCTCCGCGGTCAGTGGAAGGCAGCGACCACGCCGCACCGTCGGGCGGTGCTGCTTCAGGAGGCCAACTCCCGTCCGTACGAACCAGATCCAAAGCGCACCCACTCCCCGGGCTCGGCGTACGGCGCCGAATGGTACGGCAGCGCCGGGGACATTTGCCGCGTTCACGCAGGCCTCCAGCACAATGCCGTCGGGGCCGCCGCACCGGTCAAGGACATCATGGCCGCAGAGCCGGGCATCGACCTCGACCGCACCGAGTGGCCTTATATCGGCGCCAAGGCCGGAAATCTGCCGGGCGACTTCACGTTCAGCTGGTATGCGGTTGACCGCACCGGGCAGGCCTGGGTGCTCAGCTTCCAGTTCAACTGGCCGCGCTACCACAGCCCGAACGCGGGCGGCTGGGTGATGACGATCGTCAAGCAGGTCTTCGCGATGCTGCCACGCTACCGCTGACAGAAACCCGCCCGTAGCGTCCAGACCTGCCCGCGAAAGTGCAGAACCGTACCACTGGCTGGCGGAATATCGATGCGCCAGAACGACTTCGGCGGCGCGCTCAGCGTCAGGAGAATCGCCGAACGGATCACCGCCGGATGGGTGACCGCCACCAGCCGGCCTGGCTGCCGCCTCACCGCGTCCATCCAGCCCCCGACCCGCTCGATCATCTTGACGACGGACTCCCCGCCATGTGGGGCGCTGCCCGGCTCGGCCAGCCACAGTGCGAGTTCGGCCGGCCGCACACCGCCGAGTACCTCGCCTCGCCAGCGGCCGCAGTCCAGGTCGGCCAGCCGATGATCGACCTGCGCCCGAAGGCCCAGTAGTTCAGCGGTCTGGCGGGCGCGCCGCTCGGGAGCGGTCAACGCGACTTCGGCCGCGCCGATGTCACCCATGGTGTCAATCTGACGCCGCCCCAACGCATTCAGTGCTTCGTCAACGGGAAACCGGCTGGCAGCCATGGCATCGGTCATCGCGTGCGAAACCAGCGTCAGCCGCGCGACTCCGCTCACCTGGCTCCCCGAATCGTTACGTTGCCCCACCCCGGCCGGCGTCGGTCCGGAGGCGCCCCCGATCACCGAGCACCCGCGATACCCCGGTACCGAACACCATTCCGATGCTCACCCACATCACGACCTGGGTTGCCACCGTGTACAGCCGGAAGTGGTACAGGTCGTCGGCGGGAAACCCGGGGTAGACGATCGTGCCCTCGCCGTCGACCAAGGGCTGTGGCGTCTCCGAAACCCCCGGCAACACAAGCATCGTGATGGCGACAGCCACGACGTAGACGCCGAGGGCACACAGTGTGGCGGCCCACATCCCGAGCCTGGGCGCCAGGTGCCGGCCCAACCACAGTGCCCCGACGGCGGATCCGAGGGACAACGCGATCATCAACAGGTACAACCCGGTTCGGGCGCCGATGGTGTCGGCGTCACCGACCGCTGGGGGATTGGCCGGATATTTGATGAACGGCACCAGATAGACGGTCCCGAACGCCGCCCCAGCCAGGATCAGCGCCAAGATCCGGGCCGACAGGTTGGTCACCCTCGAGGAGACGACCACGAACGCGACGGCGAACAGGGCCCCCATGGCAAGGCCGAACCCCAAGACACCGAAACCCATCCCGACATTGGCCTGAATGCCACGGGTGAACACCTCCATCTCGTGTTCGTGGCCCCCACCCATCGCAGACAGTGCCTCAGCGCGGCCACCTTCGTAGTCGATTGCTTTGCCGATCACCGGCTCGAGAAACACCCGGGCGAAGCCGATTGCGAATACACCTGCGATGGCGCCGGCCAGCAGGCCGCACCCGATTACTCGCTTTTCCATTGTTGTAGTGGCTTCCCAGAAGAATCAGTGACAGGGGAAACCGAGCAGATGGCGAGCGTCGTGCACAAACTCATGCACATGGGTATCGCTGCCGAAGATCGAAGTGGCCCCTTGGTCAAGGCCGACGAAGTACAGCACCACCAGCGCAACGAATACCGTTCCCGCCAGCCAGAGTGCGGCACTGACGGCCGAGAGATCCAGCGTCGCGGTCTTGCTCCGACGAGTCTGCGGAGTGGTCATATCGGATGCTCCTTCCGGGAATTCGCGTCCCAGTTCGAGGTCGATCACGAGCGGCGGGTCTGACTTTCACAGTGGCGCGACCGTTCTGGACTCTCACCAGATTCCTAAGCCCGTGGATTGCGCAGCTCAGCCTATGACCGGTTGCCCTGGTCAGTCAATGCGCTCAGCCCGCGCCGTAACCCAACTGCGAAGCGGTGTACTTTGCGGCCTCGGTCACCGGCACGGCCTGCACGGCCGTGCCGTAGGCGCACAGCTCGGTCCAGACGTCGCCGATCTCGGTGGTGTCGAACCGCATCGCCACGATGGCGTTTCCGCCCCGATTACGGGCCTCGGCCATCAGCCGGTTCATGGCCTCGTTGCGGCTCTCGGCGAGATTCTTCGTCATGCCCTGTAGCTCGCCACCAAACATGCTCTTGAACCCGGCTCCCATCTGAGAGAACGCGTTTCGTGAGCGCACAGTCAGTCCGAACACCTCTCCGCACACCCGCTGGATCTCCCAGCCCGGAATGTCGTTGGTGGTCACGACAAGCATCAACGGCCCTTTCTACGTGGACGAAAAAGTGCGGGCGGCTACCCCCTCAGGGTAGCCGCCCGCACTCCTGCTGTCGTTGTTACTCCGCCGTGGTGGCGCCACCGGTGCTCGGCGCACCGGCGTTTGCCAGATCCGGCTCGGTCGACTCGGCGCGCTTGGGTCCACCGGTGAAGGTGAACACCGCGTCCTCGCCGGGGCCGGTGCCGTCCCAGTTCTCCACGTCGACCGTGACGAGCTGGCCGGGACCGACCTCGTCGAACAGGATCTTCTCGCTCAGGGCGTCCTCGATCTCGCGCTGGATGGTCCGGCGCAGCGGCCGGGCCCCCAGAACCGGGTCGAAGCCCCGTTTGGCCAGCAGCGCCTTTGCCGTGTCGGTGAGCTCCATCTCCATGTCCTTGCCCTTGAGCTGCTTGGACACTCGGCCCACCATCAAGTCGACCATCCGGATGATCTCGTCGCGGGTCAGCTGGTGGAAGACGATGATGTCGTCGATGCGGTTGAGGAACTCCGGGCGGAAGTGCTTCTTCAGCTCGTCGTTGACCTTCTGCTTCATCCGCTCGTAGTCATTGTCACCACCACCCTGGGTGAAGCCCAGGCCGACCGCCTTCGAGATATCGGAGGTGCCCAGGTTCGAGGTGAAGATCAACACGGTGTTCTTGAAGTCCACGGTGCGACCCTGGCCGTCGGTCAGACGTCCATCCTCGAGGACCTGCAACAGGGTGTTGTAGATCTCCTGGTGCGCCTTCTCGATCTCGTCGAACAGCACCACCGAGAACGGCTTGCGCCGCACCTTCTCGGTGAGCTGGCCGCCCTCCTCGTAGCCGACGTACCCGGGCGGGGCACCGAACAGACGCGACGCGGTGAAGCGGTCGTGGAACTCGCCCATGTCGATCTGGATCAGCGCATCGTCGTCGCCGAACAGGAACTCCGCGAGCGCCTTGGACAACTCGGTCTTCCCGACACCGGACGGGCCGGCGAAGATGAACGAGCCGGACGGACGCTTGGGGTCCTTCAGGCCGGCGCGGGTGCGGCGGATCGCCTTGGAGACCGCCTTGACGGCGTCCTCCTGGCCGATGATCCGCTTGTGCACCTCATCCTCCATGCGCAGCAGCCGGGTGGTCTCCTCCTCGGTCAGCTTGAACACGGGGATACCGGTCCAGTTGCCCAGCACCTCGGCGATCTGCTCGTCGTCGACCTCCGCCACGACATCCAAATCACCTGAACGCCATTGCTTTTCACGCTCGGCCCGCTGAGCCACCAGCTGCTTCTCGCGATCCCGCAGCGACGCCGCCTTCTCGAAGTCCTGCGCGTCGATCGCAGATTCCTTCTCCCGGCGGGCATCGGCGATCTTCTCGTCGAACTCCCGCAGGTCGGGCGGAGCGGTCATCCGGCGGATCCGCATCCGGGCGCCGGCCTCGTCGATCAGGTCGATGGCCTTGTCCGGCAGGTACCGATCGTTGATGTAGCGGTCGGCCAGGGTGGCCGCGGCCACCATGGCCCCGTCGGTGATCGACACCCGGTGGTGGGCCTCGTAGCGATCGCGCAGCCCCTTGAGGATCTCGATGGTGTGCGCCACCGTCGGCTCACCGACCTGAACCGGCTGGAACCGGCGCTCCAGCGCGGCGTCCTTCTCGATGTACTTGCGGTACTCGTCGAGCGTGGTAGCGCCGATGGTCTGAAGTTCACCGCGGGCCAGCTTGGGCTTGAGGATCGACGCGGCGTCGATCGCGCCCTCGGCCGCACCCGCGCCGACCAGCGTGTGCAGCTCGTCGATGAACAGAATGATATCGCCACGGGTGTTGATCTCCTTGAGCACCTTCTTCAGGCGCTCCTCGAAGTCACCGCGATAGCGACTGCCGGCCACCAACGACCCCAGATCGAGGGTGTAGAGCTGCTTGTCCTTCAGCGTCTCGGGGACCTCGCCGTGCACGATGGCCTGTGCCAGACCCTCGACGACGGCGGTCTTGCCCACACCAGGCTCACCGATCAGCACCGGGTTGTTCTTGGTGCGCCGGCTCAGGACCTGCATCACCCGCTCGATTTCCTTCTCGCGGCCGATGACCGGATCGAGCTTGCCCTCCATCGCGGCGGCGGTCAGGTTGCGGCCGAACTGGTCGAGCACCAGCGATGTGGACGGGTTGCCCGATTCGCCACCTCGGCCACCGGTGCCGGCCTCCGCGGCCTCCTTGCCCTGGTAGCCACTCAGCAGCTGGATGACCTGCTGACGCACTCGGGTGAGCTCAGCACCCAGTTTCACCAGGACCTGGGCGGCAACACCCTCGCCCTCCCGGATCAGTCCGAGCAGAATGTGCTCGGTACCGATGTAGTTGTGGCCCAGCTGCAGCGCCTCGCGCAGGCTCAGCTCAAGTACCTTCTTGGCACGGGGGGTGAACGGGATGTGCCCCGATGGCGCCTGCTGGCCCTGGCCGATGATCTCCTCGACCTGCGAGCGGACACCCTCCAGTGAGATGCCCAACGACTCCAGCGACTTGGCGGCTACGCCTTCACCCTCGTGAATGAGTCCCAACAGGATGTGCTCGGTCCCGATGTAGTTGTGGTTGAGCATCCGGGCCTCTTCTTGAGCCAGGACGACGACCCTGCGGGCACGGTCGGTAAATCTCTCGAACATCGGTGTTTACCTGCTCTCCATCACCTTTAGGTACAGCGGCAGGCACCGCGTACCTGAGGTCCACTCTAATGGGCAGTGCCGCGAGGCGTCCTCCCTTGCCCCGCCGTACCGCGTCCACAATCGCGAACACAGCAGACCAACGCGGGAGAGCACCAGTTCGTTTCCCGCAATCACGGCCCCGCGGTTCGCCACCAGCGAACACCGAAGACTCCGCTGGTGGCGCGGCCGGACAATTGCGCCGATTTCCGACGAACAGCTTTAGGTCGCGGCGTGGAAGGCGTCGATTACGTCGGCCGGAATTCGCCCCCGGGTCGACACCTTGTGTCCGTTGCGGCGGGCCCATTCACGGATCGCAGCGCTCTGCTCACGGTCGATGGAGGCGCGGCCGCGTCCATTGGTGCCGGGGCGGCCCCGGCGACGGCCACCGACACGACGTCCGGCGTCCACCCACTGCTTGAAATCGTTGCGGAGTTTCTGGGCATTCTTGGCCGAAAGGTCGATCTCATAGCTCACACCGTCGAGCGAGAATTCGACCGTTTCGTCGGCGGCGCCCTCACCGTCGAAATCATCAACCAGGGTGACGGTTACTTTCTTAGCCATTGGCTCACTTTGTCCTTACTACCTGCGCGCTGCGCGTGATTGTTACCCGCTCCCCCGTACAACTAATGTGCCATAGTGCCGCGGCGCATTCAACAGCATTTGTATCGCTGCACCTCAGTTGCCGTGCCGCCGAACAATCGGGAACAAAACCGTCTCCCGAATTGACAGGCCGGTCAGAGCCATCAACAAGCGATCGATGCCCATTCCGGTGCCGGTGGTCGGCGGCATCGCATACTCCATCGCGGCCAGGAAATCCTCGTCGAGCGCCATCGCCTCGTCGTCACCCGCCGCCGCGGCCCTGGCCTGGGCCTCAAACCGTTCCCGCTGCACCACCGGGTCAACGAGTTCGGAGTATCCGGTGGCCAACTCCATTCCACGAATGTACAGGTCCCATTTCTCGGTCACCCCGGGGGTGCTGCGGTGCTGCCGGGTCAGCGGTGTGGTCTCGACCGGAAAATCCTTAACGAATGTCGGGACCCACAATGTATCGCCGACCGTGTACTCCCACAGTTCCTCCACGATCTTGCCGTGGCCATACCCACGGTCTGTCGGGATCTCGACACCGAGCCGATCGGCAATATCGAGTAAGTAATCTGGGGGCGTGTCGGGGGTGATCTCTTCACCGAGGGCCTCAGACAAAGATGGGTACATTTGTATGGACGGCCATTCTCCATCGAGGTCATAGATTGACCCATCGGGCAATGGCACCTGCCGGGTACCGATCGCCTCGTCCGCAACCTCTTGAATAACCTCGCGTGTGACGATCGCCGAATCGTCATACGTGCCCCATGCCTGGTAGGTCTCCAGCATCGCGAATTCCGGCGAATGCGTGGAATCGGCGCCCTCGTTGCGGAACACCCGATTCAGTTCGAACACCTTCTCCAGGCCGCCGACCACGCACCGCTTGAGAAAAAGTTCCGGAGCAATCCGCAAAAACAGGTCGGCGTCCAGCGCATTGGAATGGGTCGCGAACGGCCGCGCGGCCGCGCCGCCGGCCAGCGTCTGCAACATCGGGGTTTCGACCTCGAGGAAGCCGCGGCGCTCCAACGCGCTGCGCACAGCGCGCACCACGGCAATACGCTGCCGGGCGATGGCGCGGGCCTGCGGACGCACGATCAGGTCGACGTAGCGCTGGCGAACCCGCGATTCCTCGCTCATCTCCTTGTGGGCAACGGGCAGCGGACGTAAGGCCTTGGCCGCCATCTGCCAGGATTCGGCCAGCACGGACAGCTCCCCACGCCGCGAGCTGATCACCTCGCCGCGCACGAACACGATGTCGCCCAGATCCACGTCGGATTTCCAGGCCTGGAGCTCCTCGGCGCCCACGCCGGCCAGGCTGATCATGGCCTGCAGCTGCGTGCCGTCACCTTCCTGCAGCGTGGCGAAACACAGCTTGCCGGAGTTGCGGGCGAACACCACCCGGCCGGTCACCCCCACGATGTCGCCGGTGGCCGCGTCGGCAGGCAGGTCGGGGTAGGCGGCGCGGATCGCGGCGAGCGAATGCGTACGCGCCACCTCGACGGGATAGGGCTCGCGCCCCTCGGCCAACAGCCGCTCCCGCTTTCCCTGACGAATCCTGAACTGCTCGGGAGCCTCCGTTCCCTCGTGTTCGGTGGTCGCATTGTCGTCAGAGCCGACGGCGTCCGGATTGCCGGCGGGGCCGGCGGTGGCCGGTTGATCAGCAGAGCTCACGACGTGCCAGCTTAAATGAGGCCATGGCGTCCCTTCTCAACCCCGCCGCGGTGGCCGCGCTGGCCGACGAACCGCTCGACTGGCGGTTCAAGGGCCTGCCGGCCGCCTGGTCGGGTCTGACCCCGGCGCAGATCTGTGCGAACAGCCCGGACCTGTTCGATGCCGGACCGCTGGGACCGGTATGCGTGCTGCGCGCCGACGCGCTGGCGCACAACCTGGCCGTCATGGCCGACTGGTGCGCCCGCCACGGTGTCGAGCTCGCCCCGCACGGCAAGACGCACATGGCTCCCCAACTGCTGGCCAAGCAGTTCGAGGCCGGGGCCTGCGCGGTGACCGCGGCCACCATCAGCCAGGTGCGGACCTACCGCGCATTCGGGGTGCGCGACGTCGTGCTGGCCAACGAGTTGGTCGATGCGGCCGGGCTGGCGTGGCTGGCCGGCGAACTGGACGGCGATCCCGATTTCCGGCTGGTCTGCTGGGTGGATTCGGTGCGCGGGGTGCAGCTGATGACCGATGCGCTGTGCGCCGCCGGCGCACAGCGCCCGGTCGAGGTCTGTGTGGAGGTCGGCGCACCGGGCGCGCGCACCGGATGCCGCAACGACGCCGACGTGGACGCGGTGGCCGCCGCCGCGGCGGCCAGCCCCCGACTGGCGCTGGTCGGGGTGGCGGGCTACGAAGCCGCGCTGGGCCATGAGGTCTCGCCGGCGGGGCTCGAGCGGGTCACCGAATACCTGGCGACGATGCGGGCGGCCGCGGTGCGGCTGGCTCCGCTGTGCGAGCAGGATCACATGATCGTCACCGCGGGCGGAAGTACACACTTCGACCTGGTGGCCCAGATCCTCGCCCCGGAGTGGCCGGCCGGCCTCGGCGTGCGCACCATCGTGCGCAGCGGGGCCTATCTGACCAACGACGACGGCCTGTATCTGCGGACATCGCCGCTGACCCGGCCGGGCGCAGCGCCCGGTGGGCTGCGACCGGCGCTGCAGGTATGGGCACAGGTCTGCTCGCGGCCCGAGACCGGGCTGGCGCTGCTGACGATGGGCCGGCGGGACGTGTCCTTCGACCAGGACCTGCCCGTGCCCCGCCGGCTTCGCCGGGACTCGGGGTGGTCGTCGGCCGGACTGGCCGGCAGCGAGGTCGTCAAGCTCAACGATCAGCACGCATTCCTTCGACTGGGTCCCGCTGCCGAGGATCTCGTCGAGGTCGGCAGTTGGATCCAGTTCGGCGTGTCGCATCCGTGCACCGTCTTCGACAAGTGGCAGCTGATCCCGGTGCTTGACGAGCACGACCGCGTCGTCGATCTGATCCGGACCTTCTTCTGAAGGCGCACCCGGCGCGCGAGCAGACGCAGAATCGCCCGATTTCGGTCCGAAATGGGCGATTCTGCGTCTGCTCGCCACAAAGTCAGCGGGCGGACTTCAGCCGCCCGCGCTGGGTGTCACGGTTGCGCTCGTAGACCATTCGCAGCCCGTCCAAGGTGAGGTGCCTGTCGTAGTGCTGCACCGTGTGCAGGTCGGGCAGCATCAACGGCGCGGTGTGACCGGTGGCCACCACCGCGACGTCGCCACCCGCGAACCCGTCGACGTCGGAGAGGATGCGGTTCACCAGCCCGTCGACCAGACCGGCGAACCCGAACACCGCGCCGGACTGCATGCACTCCACGGTGTTCTTGCCGACCACCGAGCGCGGCCGGGTCAGTTCCACCCGGCGCAGTCCGGCCGACCTCGCCGCCGCGGCGTCCGAGGACACCTGCACTCCCGGAGCTATTGCACCGCCGAGGAATTCACCCTTGGCCGACACCACATCGACGCAGATCGAGGAACCGAAGTCCACCACGACCGCCGCGGTCTTGAACTTCGCGTAAGCCGCCAGGCAGTTGACGATCCGATCGGCCCCGACCTCCTTGGGATTGTCCACCAGAAGCGGGATCCCGGTGCGCACACCCGGTTCGATGAGCACCTGCGGCACGGCCGGCCAGTACTGGTCGAGCATGACGCGCACCTCGTGCAGCACCGACGGAACCGTGGACAGACCCGTCGCGCCGGTGAGCCGTTCGGAGTCGTCGCCGATCAGCCCCTCGATCGTCAGCGCGAGTTCGTCGGCCGTCACCTCCGACTCGGTGCGAATCCGCCAGTGCTGCGCTACTTTCGCGTGGTCACCGGATCCGGAGATCAATCCCACGACGGTGTGGGTGTTGCGGACGTCGATCGCGAGCAGCACGGTTACCGCACACCCCTCGGTGAGAGCAGCTCGGCCGCATCTTCGGGCACGCGCGCGGGATCGTGGCTGAGATCGATCTGGCGGTTGCCGGCGTCGACGAATACCACCCGCGGGCGGTAGTCGCGCGCCTGCGCATCGTCCATCGTGCCGTAGGCGATCAGGATGACCACATCACCTGGATGAACCAGATGGGCTGCGGCGCCGTTGATCCCGATCACGCCGCTACCCCGTTCACCGGTGATCGCATAGGTGACCAGTCGCGCACCGTTGTCGACGTCGACGATGGTGACCTGTTCACCTTCGAGCAGGTCTGCGGCTTCCATCAGGTCGGCGTCGATGGTCACCGAGCCCACGTAGTGCAGGTCGGCCTGCGTCACCGTGGCGCGGTGGATCTTGGACTTGAGCATCGTCCGTAACATCAATTTCTCCAGGTGATTTCGTGATGGTCGGCGCCGCCGACACCGGGCGGCGCCTGGTCACTGGACAGATCGATCGCGATGTTGTCCAGCAGACGGGTGGCACCCAGCCGCGCCGCGACCAGCAACCGGGCCGGGCCGCTCGGTGGAGCGGGTTCCAGCTGGGGGCCGCGCACCTCCAGGTAGTCCACGTCGATGGCGGGCACCTCGTCGAGAACCGCGCGCACAGCATCCAGTGCCGGCCCCGCTCCACCGGAGGCGGCATACATCCCGGCCAGCAGCGCCGAGGACAGCGCGCTGGCCTGTTCGCGTTCTTCGGGGCCCAGGTAGCGGTTGCGCGAGGACATGGCCAGCCCGTCGGACTCCCGCACGATCGGGATCCCGACGATGCGCACGTCGACGTTGAAGTCGGCGACCATCTGTCGAATCAGCACCAGCTGCTGGTAGTCCTTCTCCCCGAAGAACGCCCGGTCGGGACGCACGATCTGCAGCAGCTTGAGCACCACGGTCAGCATCCCGGCGAAATGTGTTGGCCGAGAGGCACCCTCGAGTTCGGTGCCCAACGGGCCGGGGTACACCGAGGTGCGGGGACCGTCCGGATACATGGCCGACACGGTGGGCGTGAACACCACCTCGACGCCCTCGTCGCGCAGCTGCTCGAGATCGTCGTCGAGAGTGCGTGGGTAGGCGTCGAGATCCTCGTTCACGCCGAACTGCAACGGATTGACGAAGATCGACACCACCACCACCGCACCGGGCACGCGCCGCGCCGCACGCACCAGGGCCAGGTGGCCGTCGTGCAGGGCCCCCATCGTCGGCACCAGCATGACCCGCCTGCCGGTGTGCCGCAGTGCCTTCGTGACGTCCGAGACCGCCCGCGGTGTCGGGTAGACGTTGAGTTGCCCCGCGCTGAACTGGGGTGACCTGGTGCTCACCGGTGGGGACCTTCGCGACGGATCCAGTCGGTCAACACGTCAAAGACCTCCTGTCGGGCGTGCGCACGTTGGGCGGTGCGCAACGAATTGGCGTGGTAGTCCTGCGCCAGTTCGCAATCCACTTCGTCGAGCGCAATCAGATGGCCGGCGATCGTGGCGGCGTCACCGCGGGCGGCCGGCCCGGTCAGGGCCGCCTGACCGCGCTGCAGGGTGTTCTCCAGCGCGGCGCGGGCCAGCGGTCCGATGATCCGCTCGGCCAGGCCGCCCGGGGCGTCGCCGATGAGTTCCTGGCCGAGTAGTTCCTGGCCCGACACGGCGGCCCGCAGTGCATCCAGGGCGTCGGCAACCACCGTCACGATGTGGTTGCCGGCATGTGCCAGGGCCGCGTGATAGAGCGTGCGTGCGTCCTCGCGGACCCGAAAGGGTTCGCCGCCGATCTCCAGGACGAGAGACTGGGCAATGGCATACCCGATCTCGTCGGCGGCGGTGACGCCGAAGCAGGTGTCGGGCAGCCTGGCCACATCCTCGTCAGAGCCGGTGAACGTCATCGCCGGGTGGATCGCCAGTGGTATGCAGCCCTGTTCGGCCAGCGGGGCCAGCACCGCGATCCCGTTGGCGCCGCAGGTGTGCACCACGATCGTGCCGCGGCGCACCGCGCCGGTCGCAGCCAGGCCGTTGACCAGCCCGGGCAGTTCGGTATCCGGAACGGTGAGCAGCAACAGCTCGGCGCTGTCGGCCACGTCGGGCACCGGCAGCACCGGGGTGTCAGGCAGCCTGCGCTGCGCGAGCCGGCGCGACGCGGTGGAGATGGCGGCGCACGCCACGACCACGTGATCGGCACGCTCCAGCGCCACACCCAGGGCGGTACCAACCCGGCCGGCCGAGATGATGCCCACCTTGAGCCGGGCCGGCCGCAAGCCGTTGGGGGTCCCCACGTAGACGACCTCGCTGACGTCGATAAGAGTTTCGTTCCGGTCCTGCTCTGCCGGTACCGGACGGTCGTATCAACTGTAACCCGACCTGGGTGGGCTCCCACGCCCCAGGTCCGGGCGCATCATCAGGGTTCAGTCTTCGCGGCGACGGCGCCGGCCGCCACCCATCGAGCCGTTGGCCTGCAACCGCGCCATCAGTTCGGCGACCGACTGACCGCCGGTGTGCTGGCCCTGGGAGCCCTCGGGCTCGTCGGCACCGCGGTGCCGAGCCGCCGACTCCGGCGGTGGGGCGGTCGACATGGCCGGTGCCGACCCGCCCGAAGCAGGCTCCTCGGCCGAATGGCGGGTGTGCGGCGGGGCGGGCTGGGGTGGCGGCTGCATGACCGGCTCGGGCGGGTGCTGCCCGGCCGGCTCGGGAGCCGGCGGCCTGCCCTCGGGGGAGGTCCAGTGCCTGCCCCGAGGGGGCTCTTCCGGCGTGGGCGGGGCCGGTGTGGCGGCGGCACCGTTGTCGACGGGCGCCGCTACCCTGTTGCCGCCTTGGGTGCCCGGCGGCAGCCACAGGCCCTCGGCCTCGACCCGCTTCCAGCCCTGGGATTCCGCGATGGATTCGGGGCGCGGTGCGTGCCGGGCGGCCGGCTCAGGCGCGGGATGCGGCACGGGTCCCGGTGTGGGCCGCGCCGGCGGAGCCGGTGGCGGTGGCGGTGGCGCGAAGGGCCGCTCGTGGGCCCCCGCCGCAGGCTCGCCGCTGTCCGGCGAACGACGATGCGCGCTGCGATAACCCGCTACCGGGTATGCGTCTGCGGGTCGGGGCTGCGGTGGCGGCGGCGCGTAGCGCGTCGGCGGGACCAACGGTTCTTCGTGGACGTCGATGATCGGGTTGTCGGCGGTGGTGCGAGTGCCGGTGTCCTCGGAGCTCACCGGGGTGATGCGGCTGCTGTGCACCCGGCCCGGGGCGGGCGGCATCGACGTGGTGTCGCGGCTCCAGTCTCCGTAGCCGCCGCCGGCGCTGCGATCGCCCTCGAGTGCGGGCCGCTCCCCGAGGTCGGCGTCGAACAGAATCTCCAGGTTCGCCCGCAACGCAGCCAGGTCGGCGCGCAACGCCGCCACCTCGTCAGCCGCCTGAGCGCGCAGCTCCGAAGCCAACTCCCGGCGCAGGTGCGACTCGACGGTCAGCTCGTACTCGCGGCGCGCAGAGATCTCCCGGTCCAGTTGCAGGTCGTAGACCAGCTTCAGATCACGGGCTCGGGCCTGGTCGATGTCACTTTGCCGGCGGTAGATCACCGACACGAACGCGGCCACGACGGCCGCCCACAGCGACAGGATGACCGCCAGCTTGAGCAGCTCGACTCGGCTGGTGAAGACCAGCGCGGAACTGGCCGCGATGGCAAGGACCAGCAACACCGTCAAGAGCAGCCAACCCGGCCTGCGGCCGCCGCGCCGTTTGCGGGCGCCGCGGGACAGAACGGTCATGGGCCGACTGTACCCGCGCGATGTCGCTGCGCGTGGCGTGGAGCTGCGGCGATTCGCCACCGAAAACCACAGCCAACACTAATCCGGGGCAGCGTCGGCGTCATCTGTCGGCTCGCTCGGCGACTTGCAGCAATGCTGAAGCCATAGCGCCGCCACGACCAGCGCGAGCGCGCTGAGGGCGGCCACCACCACTCCCGGTGTGTCGGCTCCGGCCACCCTCAGCTCCGAGCGCCGGGGCAACAGGTACGCCAACACCCCGATCCACCATCCGAGCACCAGCGCACCGACCCACCCCGACGCCTTGGCGATGACGACGCTGCGGGCCACGGCCAACGGGTGCAGCCGGCCGGCGCCTTCCCCGATCTCGCCGTCGCGGATCCTGGCCCGCACCACGAACGCCCACACGGCCTCGGCCGCGGCGATGCCGAGCAGCGACATGCCGGTCCACAGTGTGATCGGCGGAAAGTAACGGTACAGCACGTGCACCAGCAGGTAGCCGACGACGCCCACGGCCACCACCGTGGCCGAGAGGTCACGCTTGCGGGTCGGTCCCATCAGTGCCCGGCCGACCCGTCGGTCTCGGGACGCAGCGCCAGAGCGGTCAATCGCACTCCGGCACGGTCGGCCGGATCGAGCTCGGCGAGCAACCGCTCGGCGCGGCGGCGCTCACCGACGACGGTGAGTTCGGCGTCGGGATCCACGGCCAGCCACGGAATCAGCACGAACGCCCGCAGATGGGCCAAGGGGTGCGGCAAGGTCAGACGCTCGTCGCGGGAGACGATTTCGGTGTCGCCGGTCGCAGCGGTCGCATAGCAGGCGACCAGGTCCACATCGAGGGTGCGCGGCCCCCACCTCTGCTCGCGGACACGGTCGTTGTCGTCCTCAAGCGCCTGAGCCACTCGAAGCCAGCCGTGCCCGTCACGCTCGGGATGCTCGGCGACGACGGCGGCATTGAGGAACGGGCCCTGTTCGACACCGCCCCAGGGGTCGGTTTCATAGACCGGTGAGAGTGCCCGCACCGAGGTGCCCAGCCCGTCGACGACGGCCTGCAGTCGCGCCATCCGGTCGCCGACGTTGGAGCCGATCGACAACACCACCCGTGTCATAGCGCACCTCCCGCAGGCACGATCTGACCGCGGCCACCGCGGCGGGATCGGCGCGCCACCACTGCCACGTCGGTGAACGTCAGCGGAATCGGCGCCCGGGGCTTGTGAACGACGACTTCCACGGCGTGCACCCGCCGGTCGGTCATGACGTCCTCGGCGATCTCGCCGGCGACGGTTTCGATCAGATTGCGTGCGGGCCCGCCGACGATCTCCGCCGCACGCTGGGCCAGCACACCGTAGTCGTAGGTGTCGTTGAGGTCATCGCTGGCAGCGGCGGCGGCCAGGTCGATCCAGACGGTGATGTCGATGATGAAGTCCTGGCCGTCGCGGCGCTCGTGGTCGAAGACCCCGTGGTTGCCGCGAACCGCCAGACCATGCAATTCGATGCGGTCAGCCATCGGCACCCGCCGGTTCCCGCCGCCCCGCGCCCCGTGCTTGTTTCCCCCCGCCCGCCCAGGCCTCGACGACCTTGAGGGCGTCGACGCTGGCGCGGACATCATGCACCCGCACCCCCCACGCCCCGTTCACAGCGGCCAGCGCGGAGATGACTGAGGTGGCGGTCTCACGGCCGTCCGGCGGGCGGACCGTTCCATCGGCATCCGCCAGCAACGCGCCGAGGAACCGTTTTCGGGACGCACCCACCAGAACCGGGATGCCGGTGGCGACGAAGTCGGGCAGCGCCCGCAACAGCGCCCAATTGTGTTGGGCTGTCTTGGCGAAACCCAGGCCGGGGTCGATGACCAGGTTGTTCACCTCAACTCCGGCCGCGACCGCCGCCTCCACCCCGGCCAGCAGCTCGCCCCGAACCTCGGCGACCACGTCCCGATAGTTCGGCACCTCGTGGGGTTGCTCGGCCCTAACCGAACGCCAGTGCATCAGCACCCACGGCACGCCGGCCTCGGCCACCACCGACACCATGGCCGGATCGGCGCGACCACCGGAGACGTCGTTGACGATGCTGGCCCCGTTCTCCAGCGCCGCCCGCGCCACTGCCGCGTGCATGGTATCGATGCTGACCCGAACCCCCTGTGCGGCAAGCCCTTTGACAACAGGAACGATGCGGGCCGTTTCGATCGCCGCGTCGATGCGCACCGCACCCGGCCGAGTCGACTCGCCGCCGACGTCGACGATCGCCGCACCCTCGGCCGCCAGAGCAAGACCGTGGTCGACCGCGCGCGCCGGGTCGAGATAGCGTCCCCCGTCGGAGAACGAGTCGTCGGTGACGTTGACGACCCCCATCACCTGCACGAGCGGCCCAGTAGTTCGCGTCATGTACGCAGGATGAGTTCCAGCGCCTCGGCTCGCGATGCCTTGTCGGTCTTGAACTGCCCCCGCACCGCCGATGTCGTGGTGATCGCGCCGGGTTTGCGTACGCCGCGCATCGCCATGCACAGGTGCTCGGCCTCAACGACGACGATGACCCCGCGGGGCTTGAGCTTGCGCATGATCGCATCGGCGATCTGTCCGGTCAGCCGCTCCTGCACCTGCGGCCGTTTGGCGTACAGATCCACCACCCGGGCGAGCTTCGACAGCCCGGTCACCCGGCCGTCCTCGCCGGGGATGTAACCGACGTGCGCGACCCCGTGGAACGCCACCAGGTGGTGCTCACAGGTCGAGTACAGCGGGATCTGCTTCACCAGCACCAGCTCGTCGTGCTGCTCATCGAAGGTCGTCTCCAGCACCGCATCCGGATCGGTGTACAGACCGGCGAACATCTCCCGGAACGCGCGTGCCACACGGGCGGGGGTGTCCTGCAGGCCGTGCCGGTCGGGGTCCTCCCCGACCGCGATCAGCAACTCGCGGACCGCGGCCTCAGCGCGGGCCTGGTCGAAGACGGGCGTCTCGAATGTGATCGAGGTCGGCTGCGCCATCGAAGCTCCGTTCATCGATCAGCCGTTGGTGGGGGATTGGACCGGCCGCCGCCCTCGCCCGAACCCTCTTGCGGCGCAGGCGCAGTGCGAGTGGATCCGGGGTTGGGCTGTTGCGGCGGGTAGGGCTGGCCCTGTTGCTGCCCAGGAGGCGGGGCCCACCCCGGGGGTGGCGGATACCAGTAACCCTGCGGGTGCGCGGGCGGCGGCCAGCCAGGTGCATGCCAGCCGGCCGGAGCGCCATAGTCCGGTTGCGTGCCCGGTTGCGGGTGCTGGCCGGTCGTGTGTGAGCCGTTGCCGTTGCCGGTGGGTGGCTGCTGGGCCTGCGCGGCCGCGCTGGCCTGTGCGATCGCCTTCTTGAACGCCGGCTCCGGCATCGCCTTGGGCCAGGGCTCGCCGCGCTCGATGGCCAGCTCGCCCGGGGTCTTGATGGGTGGCTTGTCCGACGGGATCCGCCCACCGAAGTCGTCGAAGACCGTCAACCGCGGCCGCTTCTTCACCTGGGCGAAGATCGCCTCCAGCTCGGCGCGATGCAGGGTTTCCTTCTCCAGGAGCTCACCGGCCAGCACGTCGAGCACATCGCGGTGCTCGGTGAGGATCGCCCAGGCCTCGGTGTGCGCGGCCTCGATCAGCTTGCGGACCTCGTCGTCGATGTCGCGGGCGACCTCGTGCGAGTAATCCGATTGTGTGCCCATGGTGCGCCCCAGGAACGGGTCGCCGTGTTCGGTGCCGTACTTCACCGCACCGAGCTTCGCGCTCATGCCGTACTCGGTCACCATGGCGCGGGCGATCTTGGTGGCCTGATCAATGTCGGACACCGCGCCGGTGGTCGGCTCACGGAACACCAGTTCCTCGGCGGCACGCCCACCCATCGCGAACACCAGCCGGGAGATCATCTCCGAGCGGGTCATCAGGCCCTTGTCGTCCTCGGGCACCGAAACGGCGTGCCCGCCGGTGCGCCCGCGGGCCAGGATCGTCACCTTGTAGATCGGCTCGATGTCGGGCATCGCCCAGGCCGCCAGGGTGTGGCCGCCTTCGTGGTAGGCGGTGATCTTCTTCTCCAGCTCGCTGATGACGCGGCCCTTGCGACGCGGGCCGCCGATCACCCGGTCGACCGCTTCCTCCAGCGCGGCGCTGGTGATGACGGTGCCGTTCTCGCGGGCGGTGAGCAGCGCGGCCTCGTTGATGACGTTGGCCAGGTCCGCGCCGGACATGCCGACGGTGCGCTTGGCCAGGCCGTCGAGGTCGGCGTCGGGAGCCATCGGCTTGCCCTGCGAATGGACCCGCAGCACGGCCCGCCGGCCCGCGAGGTCGGGGTTGGACACCGGAATCTGCCGGTCGAACCGGCCCGGGCGCAGCAGCGCGGGGTCGAGGATGTCGGGCCGGTTGGTGGCCGCGATCAGGATGACGCCCTGCCGGTCACCGAAGCCGTCCATCTCGACGAGCAACTGGTTGAGGGTCTGCTCGCGCTCGTCGTGGCCGCCGCCCAGGCCGGCGCCGCGCTGGCGACCGACGGCGTCGATCTCGTCGACGAAGATGATGCAGGGCGCGTTCTGTTTGGCCTGCTCGAAGAGGTCGCGCACCCGGGATGCGCCGACACCGACGAACATCTCAACGAAGTCGGAGCCGGAGATCGTGAAAAACGGCACGCCGGCTTCGCCCGCCACCGCGCGCGCCAGCAAGGTCTTGCCGGTGCCGGGCGGACCGTAGAGCAGCACGCCCTTGGGGATCTTGGCCCCCAACGCCTGGTAGCGCGACGGGTTCTGCAGGAAGTCCTTGATCTCGTAGAGCTCTTCGACGGCCTCGTCGACGCCGGCGACGTCGACGAAGGTTGTCTTGGGCATGTCCTTGGACAACTGCTTGGCCCGCGACTTGCCGAAGCCGAAGCCCATCCGCCCGCCGGACTGCATCCGGGAGAACAGGACGAACAACCCGACCAGCAGCAGCAGCGGCAGCATGTAGACCAGCAGCGAACCCAGGATGCTGCCCTGGTTGACCACCGTGTTGGTCTTGACGTTCTTGGCCGTGAGGGCATCGAACAGATTCACCGCGTAGCCGGTCGGGTACTTGGTGATGATCTTGGTCGAGTCGTCGGTGTCGCTGTTGGCGTTCTTCAGCTCCAGGCGCAACTGCTGTTCGCGGTCGTCGATCTGGGCGCTCTTGACGTTGTCGCTGTTGATCTGGGCCACCGCCACCGAGGTGTCGACGGGTTTGAAGCCGCGGGTGTCGTCATTGAAATAAAAGAACGACCAGCCGAGCAGCAGCACGACGGCGATCACCGTGAGTGTGCGGATCACGTTTTTGCGGTTCATTGAATATCGGCGTCCTTGGCTTCTTCTGTCTCGGCCGCTGCGGCAGGTGTCCCTCCGAAACGCGCAGCTGGGATAGTTCAGGCTACCGCTAGACCAACGTCGGACAGTGCCCCGAGGGTTTCCTCCCGGAAAGGTCGATGGTCAACCCGGACGAATCCGGCCCTTCCGGGCACGCCCGGACGTGTGCTTGGCTGAGACCGTGATCACACCAACCGAACGGTTAGTTGAGGTCAACGGGGTCCAGTTGCGGGTGGTGGAGGCGGGCGATCGAGGGGCCCCGGTGGTCATCTTGGCCCACGGCTTTCCGGAGCTGGCCCACTCCTGGCGGCACCAGATCCCGGCGCTGGCCGAGGCCGGCTACCACGTGCTGGCTCCCGATCAGCGCGGCTACGGCGGCTCGTCGCGTCCCGAGCCGGTGGACGCCTACGACATCTCCGCACTCACCGCGGACCTGGTCGGCCTGCTCGACGAGGTCGGCGCCGAGCGGGCCGCGGTGATCGGACACGACTGGGGCGCGGTTGTCGCGTGGAGCACGCCGCTGCTGCACCCGGACCGCGTCGCCGCGGTCGGCGGGCTCAGCGTGCCGCCGGTGCCGCGGCCGCTTCGGCCGCCGACCGAGGCGTTCCGGAGGACCTTCGGCGACAATTTCTTCTACATCCTGTATTTCCAGGAGCCCGGCACCGCCGACGCCGAACTGGCCAAGGACCCGCAGACCACGATGCGCCGGATACTGGCCGGCATGCGGGCCTCCGGGGACCAGGCGGGTGCCCTGCGGATGCTTGCTCCCGGTCCGGCCGGGTTCGTCGACCGGCTGGAAGAACCGGAGAGGTTGCCGGCCTGGTTGTCCGCCGCCGAACTCGACCACTACGCCACCGTGTTCGCCCACACCGGTTTCACCGGGCCGCTGAACTGGTATCGCAACCTCGACCGCAACTGGCGCATCATGGCCCACCCGGCTGCCGAGACCATCGACGCTCCGGCACTGTTCGTCGGGGGCACCGCCGACCCGGTGCTCGACTTCACCCGGCTCGACCGCGCGCGGGAAGTGGTCGCCGGCCCGTATCGGCAGACGATGCTCGACGGCGCCGGGCATTGGATTCAGCAGGAACGACCCGGCGAGATCAACAGCGAGATACTGGCCTTCCTGGCCGGTGTTCAGTGGCGATGAGCGCTCGCGCGAAGAGCGGAGGACACCTATGAGCACGCGACCCCTGGACTTCGGCGTGTTCATCACGCCGTTTCATCCGGTCGGCCAATCCCCCACCGTCGCATTGGAATACGACCTGGAGCGGACGGTGGCCCTGGACCGGCTGGGCTTCGACGAAGTCTGGTTCGGCGAGCACCATTCCGGCGGATACGAGCTGATCGCCTGCCCAGAGGTGTTCATCGCCGCGGCGGCCGAGCGCACCAAACACATCCGGATGGGCACCGGCGTGGTGTCGCTGCCCTACCACCATCCACTCATGGTGGCCGACCGCTGGGTGCTGCTGGACCATCTGACCCGCGGCCGGGTGATGTTCGGTACCGGCCCGGGAGCCCTGCCGTCGGACGCCTACATGATGGGTATCGATCCGGTCGAGCAGCGCCGGATGATGCAGGAGTCGCTGGAGGCCATCCTGGCGTTGTTCCGGGCCGGGCCCGACGAGCGCATCGACCGCCATTCGGACTGGTTCATGCTTCGCGACGCCCAGCTGCACATCAGGCCCTACACCTGGCCGTATCCCGAAATTTCCTGTGCAGCAATGATTTCCCCGTCCGGGCCGCGACTGGCGGGCACGCTGGGCACCTCACTGCTGTCGCTTTCAATGTCGGTGCCGGGCGGCCACGCCGCGATCGAGAACGCGTGGCAGATCGTGGGCGAACAGGCCGCCAAGGCCGGGCGTCCCGAGCCCGACCGGGCCAACTGGCGAGTGCTGGGCATCATGCACCTTGCCGACACCCGCGAGCAGGCCATCGAGGACTGCACCTACGGGTTGCAGGACTTCGCGAACTACTTCGGCGCGGCCGGGTTCGTTCCGCTGTCCAACACCGTCGAGGAGGCTGCGCAGTCGCCGCGCGAGTTCGTCGCCGACTACGCGGCCAAGGGCAACTGTTGTATCGGCACCCCCGACGACGCGGTCGCCTACATCACCGGCCTGCTGGAGCGCTCCGGAGGGTTCGGGACGTTCTTGATGCTCGGCCACGACTGGGCCGACCCGGCGGCCACGTACCACTCCTATGAGCTGTTCGCCCGAAAAGTGATGCCACACTTCAAGAGGCAGCTACGCGCCCCCGCGGCATCGCACGAATGGGCCAAGGGCATGCGCGACCAGTTGCTCGGCCGAGCCGGCGAGGCGGTGGTGGAGGCCATCGGTGAACACACAGCCGAAACCACCCCGACCGGACACTCGTGATACGCCGCCCGCGCCGACTCGCCCCGGTGAGGGCGGCGGGCACGCTACGGTGGCAGGCATGCCCATCGCCAGACCTCGTCGACTTGCCATTGCATTGGCCGCCGCCGGAGTGACCGTCTCGGCGCTGTCCGGCTGCGACTCCACCAGCCCAAGCCCGGTCGGCCAGAATCCGCGCGAGGTCACAGTGGTCGGCTCCGGACACGTGCAGGGGGTGCCCGACACGTTGACCGCCGACGTGGGCATCGAGTTCGTGGCCCCCGATGTCACCAGCGCGATGAACCAGACCAACGAGCGCATGCAGACGGTGATCGACGCACTGGCCGCCCGCGGCGTCGACTCCAAGGACATCAGCACCACCCAGGTCAGCCTGCAACCGCAGTACGGCGACAATTCGGCGATCACCGGCTACCGCGCCAGCAACAAGATCCAGGTCAAGATCCGCGAGATCCATGCGGCCTCACAGGTGCTGGCCGCCATCGCCGGCTCCGGCGCGGACGCCGCGCGAATCAACTCGGTGAGCTACTCCATCGATGACGACTCGAAGCTGGTCAAGGATGCGCGAACCCGGGCGTTCCAGGACGCCGAGGACCGCGCGCAGCAGTACGCGCAACTGTCCGGGCTGTCGCTGGGCAAGGTGATCTCGATCTCGGAAGCACCCGGCGCTACGCCGCCTCCACCACCGGTGCCGATGTCGCGGGGCGAGATGGTGACCGAGGTTCCGCTGCAGCCCGGCGAGCAGACCGTCAGCTTCTCGGTGACTGCGGTCTGGGAGCTCACCTAGCCGCCAGGCTAGTGCTGGTAGACCTTCGGGTCCAGGGTGCCGATGAAAGGCAGATCGCGGTAGCGCTCGGCGTAGTCCAGACCGTAACCGACGACGAACTCGTTGGGGATGTCGAAGCCGACGTAGGAGATGTCGACGGCGGCACGCACCGCGTCGGGTTTGCGCAGCAGCGTGCACACCTTCAGGGACCGCGGATGGCGGGTGGCCAGGTTGCGCAGTAACCAGGACAGCGTCAGCCCGGAGTCCACGATGTCCTCCACGATCAGCACGTCGCGATCATGGATGTCGCGGTCGAGATCCTTCAGAATCCGCACGACACCCGACGACGACGTGGACGATCCGTAGGAGCTGACGGCCATGAACTCCAGTTGAGTGGGCAACGGGATCGCCCGCGCCAGGTCGGTGACGAACATAACCGCACCCTTGAGCACCGTCACCAGCAGCAGGTCCTGGCCGCTGAGCGCATCTCGATAGTCCTGCCCGACGAGAGCGCCGAGCTCGGCGGTCCGGGCCTGAATCTGGTCTTCGGACAACAACACCGACTCGATGTCCCCGGGGTACAGCTCGCGCGCCGACACGACCACAGCGTGCCATGGCTGAGGCCCAACGACCAATCACACGGGTTCGCAGTAGAGCTCCAGCACACCGTCGCGGCGTCCGGCGAACAGCCGTCGGCGAGGCAGTTCCGAGCCGATCGCCACACCGCCCTGCCCTCGCCACGCCGTCACCAGCGCGTCGACCGCCCGGATCTGTTTGTCGCTCAGCCCGCTCGCCCCGCCGGCGAGTAACCAGCTCCGAATCGCACGACGGCGCAGCGCAGAGGGCAGCGGCCGCAGCGAGGCAACGTCGAGGCCCTGGTCGCCGCCCGCACCGGTGCGGGCGTTCTGCAGCTCCGCGCCGGCGAGCGCGTCGAGTACCTCGCAGTCCTCACGCAACGCGGTCGCGGTGCGGGCCAGCGCCTCGGCCACACCGCCACCCAGCACCTCCTCCAACAGTGGCAGCACCTCGGTGCGCAGCCGCACCCGGGTGAATCGACGGTCCCGGTTGTGCGGGTCCTCCCAGGCCGCCAGCCCGAGTTCGGCGCACGCGGCCTGGGTCAGAGCGCGCCGCACACCCAGCAGCGGCCGGTACCAGGGCGGGTCGGCCGGCCGCATCCCGGCGATGGACCGCGGACCCGATCCCCGGCCGAGGCCCAGCAGCACGGTCTCGGCCTGATCGTCGAGGGTGTGGGCCAGCAGAACCGGTGCTCCGCCCCGGGCGCTCTCCAGCGCGGCGTAGCGCGCGGCGCGCGCGGCGGCTTCAGGCCCGCCCTCGGCGCCGACGTGCACGCGCAGTACCTCGGCCCCGACGCAGCCCAGGTCGAGAGCCTGGCGCCGAGCCGTCTCGGCGACGGTCTCGGAACCGGGCTGCAGACCGTGGTCGACGAGCAGCGCGGTGCACGGGCGCACCGCGGCGGCGGCCGCCGTCAGGGCCAGTGAATCCGGCCCACCCGAAAGCGCCACACACCAGGACCGCGCCTCGGGCAGCCAAGTCGAGGCGAAGGCGGCCAACACCGTCCGTAGCCGGCCTACAGCACTCGGTCGATCCACCGCTGAGGGTCTTCGATCTCGTCGGTCAGCGGCAGTGTGTCGGGGCTCGTCCACACCGTGTTGAACCGGTCCATCCCGACCCGGTCCACCACGAAGTCGACGAACGCCTTGCCGCGGGTGTATTGGCTGAGCTTGGCGTCCACCCCCAGCAGCGCGCGCAACAGCCGCTGCAGCGGCGGCTGGCGGCGATGGCGCCGCTGGTCGAAGCGGTGCCGGATGGCCTGTACCGACGGCACCACCGCGGGCCCGACGGCGTCCATCACGTGATCGGCGTGGCCTTCGAGCAACGTGCCCAGCACCAGCAGCTGATCCAGTGCCGCACGCTGCGGCTCGGACTGCACCGCCCGCATCAATCCCAGGACTCCCGAGCTGTTGGGTCCCGCATCGGCCCCCCGCCGGCACCCATCCCCGGGTCGCTTCGCTCCTGCCCGCCCGGACCCATCCCCGGGTCGCTTCGCTCCTGCCCGCCGGCGCTCCCTGACGAACTCGGCGAGCCGGGCGATCACCTGGCTCACATCATCACCGCCGTCGGCGGTCAGCACCGCCAGCGCACGCGACATGTGTTGTGCCAGCCAGGGATTGGCAGTGAACTGTACGCGGTGCGTCACCTCGTGCAGGCACACCCAGAGCCGAAAGTCGGCGGGGGTCACCCGCAGCTGCCGCTCCACGGCGATGACGTTGGGATAAACCAGCAGCAGGCAGCCGCCCTCGCCCTGCACCCCGGTGAACGGGTCGTACTGGCCGAGAATGCCGGACGACACGAAGGCCAGCACCGCGCCGGTCTGCGCGCCGGTGACGCGTCCGGTCACGGGGTTGCTCGGCTTGTCGGTGCCGCCGGTCATCACGCGCATCGAATCCGACGCCGCGCGGATCCACTCCTGGCGGTCGACGATGCGCGCCTCGGGCACCGGGGCCTCACTGCCCAGCCGGGTCACGTCCCGCACCGGGCCCTCGGCGGTGCGGGCGGCGACGGCCAGCTCGTCAATGGCCTGGCGCCGGGTGTAGTCGGTCGCCGGTGGGCCGGGCCGGGCCAGCCAGGCGCCGACGGTGCCGGCGAACTGCCAGTCCACCGCGCGGCCGACGGTCGGCTCCTGTGCGTCGCTCATGTTCGGCAACCGCACGTGCGCAGCGTGCCTGCCAACGTGTCGAGGGCCACCCGGCCCATCGGCCCGGCATCGTTGGAGATGAATGCGAACGTCAGCACCCGGCCGCTGTCATCGGTGACGATCCCGGCAAGCGCGTTGGTTCCGGTCAGCGAACCGGTCTTGGCCCGCAGCCAGCCCGCCGACGACGTCACCGCGTCCGCGCCGATGAACCGTTCCGACAGCGTGCCGCTGCCGGCGGCGATCGGCAGCAGATCCAGCAGGGAACGCAGCGCGGGATGGCCGGGCCCGGCAGCCGCGTTCACCACCTCGTCGAGGGTCTTGGCGGTCAACCGGTCATCGACCGACAACCCACTGGAATCCACCAAGGTCGAACCCGCCATATCGACCCCGGCCGAGGCCAGCGTGCTCGTGACGGCGCCGACTGCACCGCTGAAGCTCAGCGGCCGGCCGGTCGCCCTGGCCACTTCGCGGCCGATGGTCTCGGCCATCACGTTGTCGGAGACATTCATCGTTTCGCGAAGCCGTTCGATCAGCGGTGCCGACTGCACCGAGGCCAGCTGCCTGCCGGTGGGAGGGCCGGCGGCGAAGGTCACGGTAGCCGGGTCGACCCCCAACGCGGTCGCCAGGGCACGGCCGGCGTCCAGCGCGGGAGTGGTGGAGCGCCGGGAATCCGGTGTGGTCGGCTGGATGCGGCCGCAGTCGATCATCACCGCCTGAATGGGTGCGACGTCCCCGCCGGCGATGTCGGCGCGGTCCCAGCCGGGGGCAAAGTCCGGACCGGAGAACAGTGAGATGTCCACCTGTACCGCCCGCACCGCGATGCCGCTCTTGCGCACCTGGTCGGCCAGGTCGCTGATCCGCGCCGCACCGCGATACCAGGTGTGCTGTCCCGGGGGCGCCGCCGAGAGCGTCGGGTCACCGCCGCCGACGAGCACCACCACGCCGGGCTGACGGGTCTGGTCCGCCGCCACGACCGTCGTCGTGATCCGCTCATCGCGGTCCAGTGTGAGCAGGGCTGCGCTGGTGGTGAGCACCTTGTTGGTGGAAGCCGGCTGCATCGGCACCGTAGAGCGCAGCTCCCACAGCTGTCTGCCGGTCTTCGCGTCGGTGATGCGACCGGTGATGTTGCCGAGGTTGGGATCGGCCACCGGCGCGGCCAAGGCTGCGGCCATTCCCGCGGCAGTCGGGACCTGCGCGGAGTCGGGAACCGGGACGACCCCCGGGTTGGCGCTGGCCACCGGTCGCGAAGCTGGAAGCTGCGCTTTTCCGGTGTCACCGCCCGAGGTCAGGATGGCTGCCACCGCGACGACGACGGCAACCAGCGCGATCACCGCCGCGGCGAGCACCACATGGGTGGAGCGCCGCCACCGAGTGGGACTCATGACTCTCCTGACTGCTTGCGCCCATTGTGCCCAACCGACCTGTAGCGCAGGGTAACGCTGGGGCTAGGGTTATTCCCCGTCGCCACCGGGCGACCGGACAGCGAAAAGGAGCCACAGGGTGCAGTTCGACGTCACCATCGAGATCCCGAAAGGCCAGCGCAACAAGTACGAGGTCGACCACGAGAGCGGACGGGTCCGGTTGGACCGCTATCTGTATACCCCGATGGCCTACCCCGCCGACTACGGCTTCATCGAAGACACCCTGGGCGAAGACGGCGATCCGCTGGACGCGATGGTGCTGCTGCCGCAATCGGTATTTCCCGGCGTAATCGTGGAGTCCCGGCCGGTCGGCATGTTCAAGATGGTCGACGAGGCCGGCGGTGACGACAAGGTGTTGTGCGTGCCCGCCGGTGACCCGCGCTGGGATCACATCCAGGACATCGGCGATGTGCCCGATCATGAACTCGAGTCGATCAAGCACTTCTTCATGCACTACAAGGATCTCGAGCCCGGCAAGTTCGTGAAGGCCGCCGACTTCGTGGGCTGCGCGGAGGCCGAGGCCGAAGTGGAGCGGTCGCGGGAGCGGTTCGCTACAGAAGGCCACTGAGCCACCGGCCGCTGACCAGCCCAAATCCGGCGCCGGTCAGGATTTTGCCTGGTCGTAACATTCGGTAACGTGGTTGTGCTTTCAGTTCTCGACCATGGCGGTGTGTTGATGCATCAGGGCATCGGTTTCGAAGCCTTCAACGAGCTGCCGACGCAGAAGGCCGTGCACGCGTTGTACGAATGCTGCAACAGCGTGACGTTGGCCCGCGACCTGGCCCGAAGCCGCCCGTACGCCGACCGCAACGCGTTGTTCCGCAGAGCCGATGCGCTGCTGTTCTCGCTGTCCGAGGAGTCGATCGACGACATCCTGCAGGCGTATCGGCATGTCGGGCGCCGGCCACACAGCACCAAGTCACAGGCCGAGCAGTGCTCGGTGTGGGATGAGCGACCCGAAATCATGACGGCACTCAATGCCGCCGCCGAAGCCTACGCCGGGCAGTTCGGCTTCGACTTCGTCATGCACATCGGGGGGTTGGCAGCTGATGGCCGCGCCGAGTCGGTCATCGCAGCCATCGCGGATCGTATGCATCACGACCTCGAGACCGAGCGCAAGGTGGTGCGCAACGAGCTCGCCAAGATCAACCGAAGCCGGCTGGAGCGCATGCTCGGCCCCGAAGGCGGCTACGACAATTGGGGCTGACATGAGTCCATGCGCTTGCCTGAGGCGAGTGCGGACTCACCTAGGCTCGTCCGGGTGACCGGCGCGCAAAAGACCCCACCGCACGCACAGTCTCACTTCCGGTCGCTGCCGGATCTTGCGGCACGCACGGTCGGTGGCGCGGTGCTGTGGGCCAACGACGACCTCTTCGCCGAGTGCCAGAACCTGATCAATCCACAACCGGCCGAGTTCCGTCCCGCCACCTTCGGTCACAAGGGCCAGGTCTACGACGGCTGGGAGACGCGACGGCGGCGCGGCGCCGACGCGGATGACTGCGACCGGGCGATCGTGCGGCTCGGCGCACCCGCGGTCGTGCGCGGCGTGGTCGTCGACACCGCGTGGTTCACCGGCAACTACCCGCCGGAGATCTCGGTTGAGGCGGCCTGTGTCGAGGGCTATCCGGCGGTGAGCGAGCTTGTCGAGAGCACCAAGTGGACGACCATCGTCGAGCGCAGCGGTGTCAACGGTGACACCCGGAACCCGTTCAAGGTGGACTCGTCCGGACGCTGGACCCATGTGCGGCTGTCGATCTATCCCGACGGCGGGGTGGCGCGGCTGCGCGTCCACGGCGAGGGACTGCTGGATCCCCGTCATGTCGGCGACCTGCCACTGGACCTTGCCGCCCTGGAGAACGGCGGCCGGGTAAGCGCCTGCTCGAACATGTTCTACAGCTCGCCCAACAACCTGCTGCTGCCCGGCACGGCACGCACCATGGGCGAGGGGTGGGAAACGTCGCGCCGACGCGATGACGGCAACGACTGGGTGCAGGTTCGGCTGGCCGGCCAGGGCGTGCTCACCGCCGCCGAGCTCGACACCTCGTACTTCATCGGCAACTCACCCGGTTCGGCCCGGCTGATGGGTCGCGACGACGCCGACCCCGCCGGAGAGTGGTTCGAGCTGCTGTCCACCACCGAACTGCAACCCGATACCCGGCACCGCTTCCTGCTGAACTCCCGACGGCCGGTCACCGATGCCAGGCTGGACATCTACCCCGACGGCGGCATGGCGCGGCTGCGACTGTTCGGACGGCTGACCGCCGACGGCGTGCGTGCGGTCGGCCAACGGTGGGACGCCGGCGCTTAGCCTCCGATCGCGCACCGGGGTGCCGGCGAGATCGAGGCCTGCCCCCTCGGGCTCAGCGCTTGTCGATGATCTGGCTCTTGATCAGGCTGGCGACCATGGTGAGGAAGAGCGTCAGCGCGATGACGGCCAGACTCAGAAGAGTCGGAATCTCGGGCACGGCGACGTGCTGACCGCCGTTGATGAACGGAACCTCGTTGCCGTGCAGGGCGTGCAGGAAGAGCTTCACGCCGATGAAGAACAGGATGAACGCCAGACCCTGCGACAGATAGACAAGGCGGTTCAGCAGGTCGCCCAACAGGAAGTACAGCTGGCGCAGCCCCATCAGCGCAAACAGGTTGGCCGTGAACACGATGTAGGGCTCGCGGGTCAGGCCGTAGATCGCCGGGATGGAGTCCAGGGCGAACAGCAGGTCGGTGGTGCCCAGCGCCACGATCACCAGGAACATCGGTGTCATCAGCCGTCTGGGGCCGTCCTTCAGGTAGAGCTTCAGACCGTCCCATTTGTCGGTGGTGTTCAAGTAGCGGCGGGCGAACCGCACCACCGCGTTTTCGGCGTCGTCGCTGTGCTCGGTATCGCGGGCCATCCGCACCGCGGTGACGACCAGAAAGGCGCCGAAGATGTAGAAGATCCACGAGAACTGCTGGATGGCAACGGCTCCCAGCGCGATGAAGATCCCGCGGAACACCAGCGCCAGTACGATCCCGACCAGCAGCGCCTCCTGCTGGTACACCTTCGGCACGTTGAAACTGGCCATGATGATGATGAAGATGAACAGGTTGTCTATCGACAGGCTGTACTCGGTGAGCCAGCCCGCGTAGAACTCGATCCCGAGCTGGTTGCCGTGGAAGTTCCACACCCAGATGCCGAACAGCACCGCCAGACCGACGTAGAACGACAGCGCGATACCGCATTCCCGCATGGTGGGTTCGTGGGGCCGGCGCGCGATGACGATCACATCGAACAACAACACCGTGCCGTGGAAGTTCCACACCCAGATGCCGAACAGCACCGCCAGACCGACGTAGAACGACAGCGCGATACCGCATTCCCGCGTGCTGGGTTCGTGGGGCCGGCGCGCGATGACGATCACATCGAACAACAACACCGCCACCGTCACACCGAGGGTGATCAACCACTCGAGCGGGGACACGTTCACTGCAGGGACCTCCGGCCGTCACAAACGCCCGAGGTCTCTTCCGCCGCGCCCGCGGCCCGCGGCGCCGGACGGCCGACGACGGCCGACGTGGTGACGACACTGCGACGAAGGAATACTCCCCTCTGCGCAGCAGTCTTTCAGGTCCACCGGGCTTGTCGGCCACCGGGGCGGCAGTATTGAACCCGTGACCGCCACGCAGTTGCCCGGAGTCGTCTCCGGCCTGCAGCCTGTCCTTGAGCACTACGGCTACCTGGCGGTCGGCGGCTTCGTGTTGCTCGAGGACTTCGGGGTACCGGTGCCCGGCGAGGCCATGCTCATCGCCGCGGCGATCTTCGCAGGCAGTGGCCATCTCAACATCGGGCTGGTGGGCCTGGTCGCCGTACTCGGCGCCATCATCGGCGACAACATCGGCTTCGCCCTCGGCTTTTTCGGTGGCCGACCCCTGGTCGAACGGTGCGGCCGATACGTGTTCCTGACGAGTGCACGGCTCGACCGGGCCGAGGTGTACTTCAACAACCACGGCGGCAAGATCGTCACGATCGCCCGGTTCGTCGAGGGGCTGCGCCAGCTCAACGGGTTCCTGGCCGGCATGGTCGGCATGCACTGGGCGAAGTTCCTGGCCTTCAACGCCCTCGGTGCGGTGCTCTGGGTGGGGACATGGTCGGCGATCGGATACTTCGCCGGTGACCACGTCGAGGCGATCTACACGACCTTCGACCACTACAAGTGGTACGTCATCGCGGGCCTGGCGGCCATCGCCGCGATTGTGATTACCCGCCGCGTCCGGCACCGTCACGCCGAGACCGCAGCCTAGGATCCTCAGACGTGGCGATGCCGGAAGTTCCCGCTCAGTACCTGCTCGCGGCGCAGGCCCCGGCGCCGCGCACCCTCATCGATATTCTCTACGACACCGCCGCGCGGTACCCGGACGCACCCGCCATCGACGACGGCGAAGTTCAGCTGACCTATGCCGAATTGATCGCCGACATCGAGGAGAGTGTGGTCTGGCTGGCCGCCCGCGGCATCGGCCGCGGCGATCGCATCGGCATCCGGATGCCGTCGGGCAGCTACGCGCTGTACGTGGCGATTCTGTCGACCCTGGCCACCGGCGCAGCCTATGTGCCGGTCGACGCCGACGACCCCGACGAGCGTGCGCAGCTGGTGTTCGGCGAAGCCGGGGTGGTGGCCATCATCACCGAGGCCGGCCTGGTCCGCGGCCCGGGATCCTCGCGGGGCTGGCGCGCGGCCGCGCCGCTGGGGCGCGACGACGCGTGGATCATCTTCACGTCCGGGTCGACGGGCACCCCGAAGGGAGTGGCGGTAACGCATCGCAACGCCGCCGCCTTCGTCGACGCCGAGGCGCAGGTCTTCCTGCGGGACAACCCGATCGGCCCCGGCGACCGGGTGCTGGCCGGTCTGTCGGTCGCCTTCGACGCCTCCTGCGAGGAGATGTGGCTGGCCTGGCGCAACGGCGCCTGCCTGGTGCCCGCCCCGCGGGCGCTGGTCCGCAGTGGCATGGATCTGGGCCCCTGGCTGGTCTCGCGGGACGTCACCGTCGTCTCGACGGTGCCCACACTGGCGTCGCTGTGGCCCGCCGAAGCTCTCGAAGCGGTCCGGCTGCTGATCTTCGGTGGCGAGGCCTGCCCACCGGAACTGGCCGAGCGGCTGGCTATCGAGGGCCGCGAGGTGTGGAACACCTACGGGCCGACAGAGGCCACGGTGGTGTCGAGTCTGGCCCGGCTCGACGGGCGCGCGCCGGTCAGCATCGGGCTGCCGCTGCCCGGCTGGGATCTGGCGGTGGTCGGCAAGGACGGCGCACCCGTCGCGGTGGGCGAGGTCGGCGAGCTGGTGATCGGGGGGATCGGGCTGGCCCGCTACCTCGATCCCGCCAAGGACGCCGAAAAGTACTCCCCCATGCCGTCACTGGACTGGAGCCGCGCCTACCGCAGCGGTGACCTGGTACGCCTGGAACCCGGCGGCCTGTACTTCCAGGGCCGCGCCGACGACCAGGTCAAGGTCGGTGGACGCCGCATCGAACTCGGTGAGGTCGACTCGGCCCTGGTCCACCTGCCCGGCGTGTCCGGTGGCGCCGCCGCGGTCCGACGCACCACGAGCGGCACGCCGCTGCTGGTCGGCTACATCGTTCCCTCGCCCGCAAGCGCCGACCCCGAATTCGATCTCGCCGCGGCTCGCACCCATCTGGCCGACGTGCTGCCCGCGGCCCTGGTACCGCGCCTGGTGCTGGTCGACGAGCTGCCGACCCGCACGTCAGGCAAGGTGGACCGCGACGCGCTGCCCTGGCCGCCACCGGGCTATACCGAGAGCGAGCCCGAACTCGGCGGCACCATGGGCTGGCTGGCCGGTCTGTGGCGCGATGTCCTCGGCGCGGTCGTCGACGGCCCCGAGGCGGACTTCTTCGCCCTCGGCGGTGGTTCGCTGTCGGCGGCGCAGCTAGTCGCCGCGCTGCGGGAACGCTATCCCCAGCTGACCGTCGCCCAGCTCTACGACCACCCACGGCTGGGATCGCTGGCCGGGTTCCTCGACGATTTCGGCGCAGAGCTCACCCCGTCCGTGGCCGTCACCCCGCGCACCGTCGCACCCACCCCGGTCACCACACAGGCCGCCCAGGTGCTGCTGTCGGTACCGCTGGCCACCCTGACCGGACTGCAATGGCTGACCTGGCTGGCACTGCTGAACAACGTGGCGGCCATCGTGCACCCGCTGCCGTGGCTGGCCACCCTCAACTGGTGGCTGGTCGCTGTGGCGTTCGCGCTGTTCATCACGCCGGTGGGGCGGATGAGCATCGCCGTACTCGGCGCACGCATGCTGCTGTCCGGGCTGCAACCGGGCACCTACCGCCGCGGCGGTGGCGAACACCTGCGGGTGTGGCTGGCCGAACGGCTCGCCGAGGCCAGTGGTGCGGAGAACCTCGCCGGCGCGCCGTGGCTGATCTACTACGCGCGGGCGCTCGGCAACCAGGTCGGCAGGGGGGTGGATCTGCACTCGGCGCCGCCGGTGACCGGCATGCTGAAGCTGGGCCACCGCTGTTCCATCGAGCCCGAAGTAGACCTGACCGGGCACTGGATCGACGGTGACCGTTTCCACGTCGGCCCGGTCACCGTCGGCAACGACGCGACCGTCGGAGCGCGCACCACGCTGTTCCCCGGTGCGGTGGTCGGCAAGAACGCCGACGTGGCGCCCGGCTCGGGTGTGGTCGGCAAGGTGAAGAACGGCCAGTACTGGAAGGGCTCGCCCGCCGCCAAGTCCGGCAAGGCCCGCCACCCCTGGCCGGACTACCGCCCGCCTCGCGCGTCCCACTGGGTCGGCATCTACGGGGTCTCCTCGCTGTTGCTCGCCGCGCTGCCGCTGGTTTCACTCGCCTCGGGGCTGACACTGCTGGCCTGGGTGGCGCGGCACACCGCCACCCTGGGGGCAGCGGTGGCCGCCGCAGCTCCGTGGATCCCGGTGGCCACCCTGATCGCGCTGACGGTGTACGCGGCGCTGACCGTCATCGGGGTGCGGGCGCTCTCGATCGGGCTGCGCGAGGGCTACCACCCGGTGCGCAGCCGCACCGGCTGGCAGCTGTGGGCCACCGAGCGGCTGATGGACGCCGCCCGCAACTACCTCTTCCCGCTCTACGCCAGCCTGCTCACGCCGTGGTGGCTGCGGGCACTCGGCGCCAAGGTCGGTCGCAACACCGAGATCTCCACCGCGCTGCTGACCCCGAAGTTCACCGTCGTCGAGGACGGCGCGTTCCTGGCCGACGACACCATGGTCGCGTCCTACGAGTTGGGCGGCGGGTGGATCCACGCGGCCAAGACCACCGTCGGCAAGCGGGCGTTCCTCGGCAACTCCGGCATCACCCAGCCGGGTCGACGCGTTCCCGACGACGGCCTGGTGGCCGTGCTCTCGGCGACGCCGCACAAGGCCAAGGCCGGTTCCTCGTGGCTGGGCAGCCCACCGATCCGGCTGCGCCGCCATGCCGATACCGCCGACGCGGCGCTGACCTACGACCCGCCACTGCGGCTCAAGGCCATGCGCGCCTCCGTCGAAACCTGCCGGCTGATCCCGGTGATGGTGACCTTCGCGATCGGGGTCGCGGTGCTCATCAGTCTGCAGGCGCTGGCGCTGTACTTCGGCTACGGCTGGGCCGCGCTGGCCTGTGGTGTGCTGCTGCTGGCGGTCGGCGCAGTCGCCGGTGGCACCGCGGTGGCGGCGAAATGGCTTGTGGTGGGCCGAATCAAAGTCGGCGAGCAACCGCTGTGGGCATCGTTTGTGTGGCGCAACGAAGTGGCCGACACCTTCGTCGAGACGGTGGCCGCACCGTGGTTCGCCCGCGCCGCCGCCGGTACTCCCGTGATGAACCTGTGGCTGAGCGCGCTGGGCGCGAAGATCGGCCGCGGGGTGTGGTGTGAGACGTACTGGCTGCCCGAGGCGGATCTGGTGACACTGCAGCCGGCCAGCACCGTCAACCGCGGTTGTGTGGTGCAGACCCATCTGTTCCACGACCGCATCATGCGCATGGACACCGTGGTGCTCGAGGAAGGCGCGACGCTGGGACCGCATTGCGTCGCCTTGCCCGCCTCCCGGCTCGGAGCCGGCGCCACCATCGGCCCCGCGTCACTGGTGATGCGCGGGGACGAAGTTCCAGCTTCGACTCGGTGGCAAGGCAATCCCATTGCCCCATGGATCATTTCGCGCAAGAAGTCTCGCAACGACTCCGTCCAGGGCCAGTCCGAGGACACCGCGGCGTGAAACGAACGGCAAAGAAAGCAGCCAAGAAGGGCAGCGCCGCGCCGGTTATAGACCCCTACCTGCCGCACACCGGCAACTTCGGCTACCGGGTCTCCCGCTACGAGCTCGATCTGGAGTACAAGGTCGCCATCAACCGGCTGGCCGGCACGGCGACGATCACCGCGGCAACGTTGGCCTCACTGCAGGCGTTCACCCTCGACCTGTCCGACGCGCTGACAGTGACCAAGGTGACCGTCAACGGTCGGCGGGCGGCGCACTTCGGTACCTCCAACGGCAAGCTGCACATCGCCTTGAGCGCCCCACTGCCCGCCGGAGCGGCGATGTCGATCTCGGTACGCTACAACGGCTCGCCACACCCCCTCCGCACGTATTGGGGCGAAGTCGGTTTCGAGGAGTTGAGCAACGGCGCCCTGGTGGCGGGACAACCCAATGGCGCAGCGTCGTGGTTTCCCTGCGACGACCACCCCAGCTCCAAGGCCAGCTACCGCATCCAGATCAGCACCGACAGCCCCTACCGGGCCATCGCCAACGGCGAACTGGTGTCGCGGCGGGTACGGGCGGCGCACACGGTCTGGACCTATGAGCAACCCGAGCCGATGTCGACCTACCTGGCCACCGTGCAGATCGGGATGTACGGCATGCGCAAGCTGCCCAAGGCACCGGTACCGATGCAGGCGGCGCTGCCGGATCGGCTGGGCGCCAACTTCGACCATGACTTCGCCCGCCAGCCCCAGATGATGAAGGTATTCGTCAAGCTGTTCGGCCCGTATCCGCTCGCCAACGGCTATACCGTCGTCGTCACCGACGACGACCTGGAAATTCCACTTGAGGCCCAAGGTATTTCAATATTCGGTGCCAACCACTGCGATGGCAAGCGAGGTTCCGAACGGCTGATCGCCCACGAGCTGGCCCACCAGTGGTTCGGCAACAGCGTCACCGCCCGGCGCTGGCGCGATATCTGGCTGCACGAAGGGTTCGCCTGCTACGCGGAGTGGTTGTGGTCGGAGCACTCCGGCGGCCGGACCGCCGGGGAATGGGCGCGCCACTACCACCAGAAGCTGACCGACTCCCCACAGGACCTGCTGCTGGCCGACCCGGGCCCGCGTGACATGTTCGACGACCGGGTCTACAAGCGCGGTGCGATCGCGCTGCACGTACTGCGCGGCATCCTCGGCGACGACAGGTTTTTCGAGCTGCTGCGGGACTGGACAACGCGCCATCGGCACGGCACCGTCGTCACCGACGATTTCACCGGCCTGGCCGCCAACTACGCCGACGTATCACTGCGCCCGCACTGGGACGCCTGGCTGTTCTCGACTGAGGTCCCGCCCCTGTGACCGACGCCGGTGCCCCGTTCGATGCGCTGAGCGCCACCGGCGCCCATCGGATGCAAGGCGCCGGCCCGGTGACCCGCGGCAGCGTCACCCGGGTCGGGATCGCCACGGCGATCTCGGCACTGTGCGGGTACGCCGTGCTGTATCTGGCCGCCCGCGCCCTCGACCCGGCCGGATTCTCGGTCTTCGCCGTGTTCTGGGGCGCCTTCGGGTTGGTCGGCGGCGCGGCGTACGGGCTACTGCAGGAAGCCACCCGGGAGGTCCGTACGTCGACGATGCGGGCCGGAACGGCCGAGGGCCCGCACACGCATCCGCTGCGGGTGGGTGCGGGCCTGGGCGCGGCCGCCGCTGTCCTCGTGGCCGCCACCTCACCACTGTGGGCCGCCCACGTCTTCGTCGAGTCGCGGACACTGTCGGTGGCGCTGCTGAGCGCGGGGCTGGCCGGTTTCTGCATCCACGCCACATTGCTGGGCCTGTTCGCCGGGATCGGCCGCTGGGGTGAGTACGGCGGGCTGATGGTCACCGACGCGATCATGCGGGTCGCGATCGCGTCGGTGACGTTCCTGCTGGGTTGGGGTCTGCTCGGCTTCCTGTGGGCGACGGTCGGCGGAGCCGTGGGGTGGCTGCTGGTGCTCGTGATCTCCCCCGCCCGGGCGGCGGCGGGGTTGCGCACCCCGGGCAGCACCACCACGTTTCTGCGCGGGGCCGCGCACTCGATCGCCGCGGCCGGCGCCAGCGCGATTCTCGTGATGGGCTTTCCGGTTCTGCTGAAGGCCACCTCGGGTGAGCTCGGCGCGGCCGGTGGTGTGGTGATCTTGGCGGTGACGCTCACCCGGGCGCCCCTGCTGGTGCCGCTGACCGCGATGCAGGGCAACCTGATCGCCTACTTCGTCGACCACCGCGGCCACCGGATCAAAGCGCTGGCCGCACCGGCGGCGGCGGTCGCCGGGCTGGGCGCGGTGGGCGTGGTCCTCGCATGGTTGCTCGGCCCGTGGTTGATCCGAGCAGCCTTCGGCGCCGACTATCAGCCCGACGGGGTGCTGTTGGCATGGCTGACCGCCGGCGCGGTGGCGATCGCCCTGCTCACTTTGACCGGGGCCGCGACGGTGGCGGCGGCCCTGCACCGTGCCTACTCGGCGGGCTGGGTGGGGGCCACCGTCGCCTCGGCGCTGTTGTTGACCCTGCCGTTGGATCTGGCGAACCGAACCGTGCTCGCACTGTTGTGCGGGCCGGTGGTCGGGATCGCCGTCCACCTGGGCGCATTGGCGCGCGCCGCAAGCGGCCACCGTCGCGGTATCCGACGAGTCCGTGGTCTGCCCGAATCGGATGACGTCGAACCGTGATCCGTCGGCACGATTTCGACGCACCGCCTCGACCATCTCGCGCAGACCGGCGGGATCGACCTGCAAGCCGTACTGCGCGGCACAGATCACCCCGTCCCAGCCGGCCTGCTCAGCCTCGCGCGCCAGATCGGCGAGCGCCCGCACATCGCCACAGAACCCGAAATTCGGCACATAGAAACCGAACCTCACCACTGCCTACCTACGGTCGTCGGACCGGTTCGCGGCACGTCCACAACTCTCACCCGACCCGCTGATGCCGGAAGTAGTCCACCGTACGGCGCACGCCTTCGTGCAGCCGCACCCGCGGCCGCCAGCCCAGCACCATTCCCGCCTTGCGGGCGTCCAGACAGGACCGGGTCAGATCCCACGGACGCGGTGGGGCGAATTCGGGTTCGTCGGGCGCCCCGGCGGCCGACGAGACCAGGGTGTGCAGGGCCCGATCGCTGGTCTCCACGCCGGTGCCGATGTTGAACCGCTGCCCGCCTCCGGCCCCGCCGGAGGCCCGGACAAGCGCCTCCACCACATCGTCGACGTAGACGTAGTCGCGGGTGTTGGACCCGTCGCCGAAAACCCTGGTGGGCGCCTCGGCCAGCAGTGCCTTGGCGAAGATGGCAACCACCCCGGCCTCCCCGTGCGGATTCTGGCGCGGGCCGTAGACATTGGCCGGCGCGATGGCCGAGCAGTCCATGCCGTAGAGGTGCCGGAAGGTGTTGAAGTAGATCTCACCCGAAAGCTTGCTGGCCGCATGCGGAGACGCGGGATCAGGCGTGGCGGTCTCGTTGGTCGGGTAGTTCCTGGGCACGCCGTAGATCGACCCGCCCGAGGAGGTGTACACCACCTTGCGCACCCCGGCGCGGCGCGCGGCCTCGGCCAGCCGCACCGTACCGATGACGTTGGCCATCGCGTCGGACTCCGGATCGGCCACCGAGCAACGCACGTCAATCTGGGCCGCCAGGTGGTAGACGACCTCCGGCCTGTGCGCCGCCAGCACCGCGTCCAGGTCACCACTGACGACATCGGCCTCGAGGAACTCGAACTCGTCGTGGCCGCCGGCGCTATCGAGATTGACGGCTTGGCCGGTGCTGAGGTCGTCGAGGCCGACGACGGCGTGGCCGTCGGCCAGCAGCCGGTCTACCAGGGCCGAGCCGATGAAGCCGGCCGCGCCGGTGACCAAAGCCTGCATTCGGGTCACCATACCCAGAGCCCGTACAGTCGAGTCGATGGCAGTTCCGACGACCCGCGTGGCGCGCATGCCGGCGGTCGCGGTAGCGGCCGCCGCGCTGATCGCGCTGCAGCTGATGGTGCGCGCGGTGCTGGCGTTCGAGGGCTACTTCTACTGGGACGATCTCATCCTGGTCGGCCGGGCCGGCACACATGGGTTGCTCTCGCCCGGGTACCTTTTCGACGACCATGATGGGCATGTGATGCCCGGCGCCTTCCTGGTTGCCGGGATGATCACCCGCCTTGCCCCGCTGGTGTGGACGTGGCCCGCGGTCAGCCTGGTCGTGCTGCAGCTGTTGGCATCACTGTCGCTGCTGCGGGCACTGCACGTGATCCTGGGGTGGCGTCCGGTGCTGTTGATCCCGTTGTGCTTTGCGCTGTTCACCCCGCTGGGTGTGCCCGGGTTCGCCTGGTGGGCGGCGGCGCTGAACTCACTGCCCATGCTGGCGGCCCTGGCCTGGGCGTCTGCCGATGCAGTCTTGTTGGTGCGCACCGAAAATCAGCGCTATGCGGCCACCGCGACGCTGGCCTACCTCGGCGGATTGCTGTTCTTCGAGAAGGCCGCCGTCATCCCGTTCGTTGCATTCACCGTCACAGCGCTGCTCTATCACGTGCGGGGCGACCCGGCTGCGGTGCGCACGGTATGGCGTCGCGGTCTGAGACTGTGGGTCGCCACGCTGGCACTGACCGCGGTGTGGGTGGTGGTGTACCTGATCGTCGTCGATCAGCAGCGGTGGAGTCTTGACCTGCCGATGACGTGGGATCTGTTGCGCCGCTCGATTACCCACGGAATCGTGCCGGGGCTGGTCGGCGGTCCGTGGCAGTGGCAACGCTGGGCACCGGCCTCGCCGTGGGCAGTGCCGCCCGTGGCGGTGATGACGCTCGGCTGGGTGGCTCTGGCGGCCGTGGTGGCGGTGTCGGTGTGGCGGAAGCAGCGCATCGGCGCGGTGTGGCTGGTCGGCGCCGGGTACGCGGTGGCCTGCCAGATCCCCATCTATCTCATGCGGTCATCGGCGTTCACCGCGCTGGAGTTGGCCCAAACCCTGCGCTACCTGCCCGATCTCGTCGTGGTGCTGGCGCTGCTGGCAGCGGTGGGATTCTGCGCGCCCAACCGGCCGGAATCGGAGTTGCTGAACGCCTCGCGGGCACGCACTACCGTCGTGGTGAGCGTGGCGGCGGCATTCGTGGCCAGCAGTCTGTTCTCCACCGCCACATTCCTGACCAGTTGGCGGCAAAACCCGGCACAGCCCTACCTGCAGAACGCGATTCGCGGCCTGGCCGATGCGCGCGCGGCCTCGGGGGCACCGCTGCTCGACCAGGAGGTCGACCCGCTGGTCCTGCAGCGCGTCGTCGGACCGGAGAACCTGGCCAGCCACATGTTCGCACTGATCCACGATCGGCCCGAATTCGCCCGCTACACAGGCCGATTACGGATGCTGGACACCAGCGGGCGGTTGGTCGACGCGAAGGTCACGTGGGTGCGCACGATCGTTCCCGGCCCGGTGCCGCAGTGCGGGTACTTCGTCCAGTCCGGCGGAGGGGCCGACGAGCCGGTGCGGATGCCGCTGGACGGCCCACTGCTTCCGGCCGAATGGACCGCCGAGATCAACTACCTGGCCAACAGTGAGGGCTCGATGCTGCTGTCCCTGTCCGCTGGGCCGCAGACCAAGGTGCCCGTGCAGCCGGGGCTGAACCGGGTCTTCGTCCGGCTGTCCGGCGCGGGGGATGCGATCACCGTGCGCGCCGCGACGGCCGCCCTGTCGCTGTGCCTGGCATCGGGGCCGGTGGGGTATCTGGCTCCACGCTGAGCCGGCTCCTGTGCCAGAGTAGTTTGTATGTCTAACTTGCGCGATGCTGGTCTACAGGTCTTCCGAGAGATGCTGCCGGGCGTGCTGCCCGACGGCGACGTCGATTTCGGCGGGGGTTTCGCCCCTGAGTTGATGGATATCGGTGTGGAGAACGTCTTCGGCCGGTTGTGGGCTCGTGAGGGGCTCAGTCGCCGCGACCGCAGTCTCGTCACGCTCGGGATCCTCATCGCATTGCGCGCCACCGAGGAGATGGCATCCCACTTCCGCATCGCCAAACAGAACGGCCTGAGCGAGGACGAGCTGGCCGAGGTGATCTATCACTCCGGCGGCTATGCGGGTTTCCCGGCGGCGAACACCGCCAAGGCGGTCGCGACGGAAGCACTGGGCGAGAAGGGCGCCTGACCGCGGGAACCGCGAGTGGGCCCTGGCGTGCTGCTCGGCCCGAAATGCCGAGCAGTACGCCAAGTCAAGTGGAGCCGCCTGGGGGAATCGAACCCCCGACCTATTCATTACGAGTGAATCGCTCTGCCGACTGAGCTAAGGCGGCGTGGCCGTGGCGATGAGCGCTTGCATGAAGAGCATCCCGCCTGGCCGAGCAGAGAGTCTACAGGTCCGAACGCAACACCTGACCCACGGTGGCCACCATGGCATCGACCGCGAACCTGGGTTTGACGTTCATCGCCAGCGCCTCGCGACACTCCAGCACGGCTTCGATACAGCGCAGCAGTCGGTCCGGTGCGGCATGCGCGGCCAGCGCCGCGACCCGCTCGGCCATGTCCGGATGGTTGGCGGTCACCTCCCCGGCCCCGCCGGCCACCAGCAATGCATCGCGGAAGTAGGTCGCCAGATCGATCAACGCCCGGTCCAGCGCATCGCGCGAAGCCCTGGTCTGGCGTGATTTCTGCCGTCGTTCCAAGTCTTTGATCGCCCCGGTCGCACCGCGTAGCGCGCCCGCGGTGCCCTTGCCCGTTCCACCCGCTCCCAACGCGGTCCGCAGTTCCTCGGCCTCGGCCTCGTCACGCCCGGTGTTCTGCGCCCGTGCTTCGGCTTCGGCCGTGGCCACCAGTTCCTCGGCCGCCGCATAGGCCCGCGACGGCGTCGCCGCGTCACGGGCCAGGCCCAGCGCCCGGGAGCGCCGATCGCGAGCGTCCGGATCGGTGGCCAGCCTGCGCGCCCGTCCGACGTGTCCTCCGCTCACCGAGGCCGCCCACTGGGCCTGTTCCTCGCTGATGCCGTCGCTGTCGGTGAGCACCTGAGCGATCGCCGGCGCCGACGGCGTGACCAATGCCACGGGGCGACAGCGCGAGCGCAGGGTGATCGCGATGTCCTCGGGATCCACCGACGGGGCGCACAACAAGAACACTGTCGAGGGCGGGGGTTCCTCCACGACCTTCAGCAGCGCGTTGGCCGCGCCCTCGGTCAGCCGGTCGGCATCTTCGACCACAACGATCTGCCACCGGCCCGTGCTGGGTTTCCGGGATGCGATCGAGACGATGCCCCGCATCTCCTGAACGCCGATCGACAGCCCCTCCGGCACGATGCGGCGCACATCGCCGTGGGTGCCGGCCATCGTCGTGGTGCAGGCCCGGCACTCACCGCAGCCCGGGGTGCCCTCGGAGGTGCACTGCAGGGCGGCGGCGAAACAGAGCGCCGCCACCGATCGGCCCGAGCCGGGCGGGCCGGTGATCAGCCATGCGTGTGTCATGGTGCCCGTGGCGACCACATCGTGAGCGGAATCACCCCGGGCGGCGCGCGCGGCGCCGACCAACTCCGCTTCGACGATGCGCTGGCCGACCAGCCGCGTGAAAACCCCGGACATCACCGCCCAACCCTAGTGCTGAGCACCGACACAGCAGGTCGCAGCTGCCTCACTAAGGTTCTGATCCGTCGCCACGGACCGATACGGTGGGCTCGTGAGCACCGCGCGGATAACCCCAGGGCGAATCAGCGGATTCGTCCGCTGGGTCGCGCGCACGCCCTGGCCGGTGTTCTCACTGGGCATGGTGCAGGCCGATATCATCGGCGCGCTGCTGGTACTGGGTTTCCTGCGCTTCGGGCTGCCACCCGCCGACCGTATCCAGCTGCAGGACCTGCCGGCCCTGAATCTGGCGATCTTCCTGGGCTATCTGTTCATCTCGTTCGGGGTGGGGGCGTTCATCAGCCTCAAGCTTCTGGTGCCGGTGTTCCGCTGGCAGCGGCGCGACGCCCTGCTCTCCGATGACGACCCGGCGGCCACCGAGCAGGCGCGGCTGCGCGCCTTGCGGATGCCGACCTACCGGTCGCTGATCAGCCTGACGAACTGGGTGCTGGGCGCCTGCGTCTTCATCGCGGCCAGCTGGCCGGTGGCCAGTCACGCCGCACCCGTACTGGCCGTGGCGACCCTGCTCGGCGCCACCGCCACCGCCATCATCGGCTACCTGCAGTCCGAGCGGGTGCTGCGCCCGGTTGCCGTCGCGGCGCTGCGCGGCGGTGTCCCGGAGAAGTTCCACCGGCCGGGGGTGGTGCTGCGGCTGGTGCTGACCTGGCTGCTGTCCACGGGGGTGCCGCTGCTGGCGATTGTGCTGTCCATCGTCGCCAGCAAGTCCTCGCTGCTGCACGCATCGGCGGATGCCCTGTCCACCCCGATCCTGCTGATGGCCGTCGCTGCCCTGTTCATCGGGCTGGCCGGCAACATCCTGTCGGCGATGTCGATCGCCGACCCGCTGCGCCAGCTGCGCTGGGCACTCGGCGAGGTCCAGCGCGGCAACTACAACGCCCACATGCAGATCTACGACGCCAGCGAGCTGGGCCTGCTGCAGTCCGGATTCAACGACATGGTGCGTGACCTGAGCGAGCGGCAGCGGCTGCGTGACCTGTTCGGTCGCTACGTCGGTGAGGACGTGGCCCGGCGCGCTCTGGAGCGCGGCACCGAGCTGGGCGGCCAGGAGCGCGATGTCGCGGTGCTGTTCGTCGACCTCGTCGGTTCGACCCAGCTGGCCGCCACACGCCCGCCCGGCGAAGTCGTCAACCTGCTCAACGACTTCTTCCGCGTCGTCGTCGAAACCGTCAAGAAGCACGGCGGCTTCGTCAACAAGTTCCAGGGCGACGCGGCGCTGTGCATCTTCGGGGCGCCGATCGAGCACCCCGATGCCTCCGGCGCGGCGCTGGCCGCCTCACGGGAGCTGCACGACGAACTGGTGCAGGTGCTCGGCCAGACCGACTTCGGGATCGGGGTCTCCGCCGGACGTGCGATCGCCGGGCATATCGGCGCGCAGGCCCGCTTCGAGTACACCGTCATCGGTGACCCGGTCAACGAAGCCGCCCGACTCACCGAACTGGCGAAACTCGAAGGGGGCCACGTGTTGGCCTCGGCCATCGCGGTCAGCGGCGCATTGGATGCCGAGGCGCTCTGCTGGCGGGTCGGCGAAATCGTCGAGCTGCGCGGGCGCTCCGCTCCGACCCAGCTGGCCCGCCCCGTGCACCTGGCCGCGCCGGCCGAGCCCAGCCAGATCGCCACCGACGTCTCCGGGTAGGCGATCCAGCCAACCCCGTCGGCGAGATCGACGAAATGGCGTGATCGTCTCGCAATCGTGTGCCCTTTTGTCGGTTTGGGCGCGGGAGGTCAGGTGCGCTTGGCCGCCTTCTTGGCCGGGGCCTTCTTGCCGGCGGCCTTCTTCGTGCTGCGTTTGACCGGCCCGCGGGCGCGCCGGTCGGCCAGCAGTTCCGAGGCCCGCTCGTCGGTGATGGTCAGCACATCGTCACCCTTGCGCAGGCTGGCGTTGGTCTCACCGTCGGTGACATAGGGCCCGAACCGGCCGTCCTTGATCACCATCGGTTTGCCCGACGCCTGATCGGTACCCAGCTCGCGCAGCGGCGGCGCCGAAGCACCTTGCCTGCCACGGCGTTTCGGCTCCGCATAGATCTTGAGGGCCTCATCGAGGGTGATGCCGAAGATCTGGTCCTCGGTGGCCAGCGAGCGAGAGTCGGTGCCACGCTTCAGGTATGGACCGTACCGGCCGTTCTGGGCGGTGATCTCCTCATCGGTCTGCGGGTCCACTCCGACCACCCGCGGCAGCGACAGCAGCTTGAGCGCGTCGTCGAGCGTGACCGTCTGCAGGTCCATCGAGCGGAAGAGCGACCCGGTGCGCGGTTTCGGACCGGTCGGCTTCTTACCCTTCTTGGCCGTGACGCCACCCTCGTCATCCGGCGGCGGGGGCAGCACCTCGGTGACGTACGGTCCGTAGCGTCCGTCCCTGGCGATGATCTCGTGACCGGTCTGCGGGTCGACGCCGAGCACTCGCCCCTCTTGCGGTGTGGCGAACAAGGTTTCGGCCAGCTCGAGAGTCAGCTCGTCGGGAGTGATCTCGTCGCTGAGACTGGCGCGCTGCGGAGTGGGCTCACCGTCCTCACCGGTGATCATCCGCTCCAGGTACGGACCGTTCTTGCCGACCCGCACATAGACCGGCCGGCCGTGCTCGTCGTCGAAGAGCTTGATGGAGTTGACTTCTCGGGCGTCGATACCTTCGAGGTTGACTCCGACCAGCTTCTTGAGCCCGCCGGCGCGCGCGATGGAGTCCTGCACCCCGTGCTCGCCGCCGAAGTAGAAGTTGTTCAGCCAGTTGGTGCGTTGCTCGTGGCCGGCGGCGATCTCGTCGAGCTCGTCCTCCATCGCGGCGGTGAAGTCGTAGTCCACCAGTCTGCCGAAGTGTTGTTCGAGCAGCCCGGTGACCGCGAACGCCACCCACGACGGCACCAGTGCGCTGCCCTTCTTGTGAACGTAGCCGCGGTCCTGGATGGTCTTGATGATCGAGGAGTAGGTCGAGGGACGGCCGATGCCGAGATCCTCGAGCGCCTTGATCAGCGACGCCTCGGTGTAGCGGGCCGGCGGGTTGGTGGTGTGCCCGTCGGCGGTCAGCTGATTTGCGTCCACCCGCTGCCCCTGGCGCAGCTGGGGCAGCCGGCTCTCGGCGTCGTCGGCCTCACCGCCGGCCAGCTCGTCGACGGTCTCGACGTAGGCCTTCAGGAAGCCGGGGAAGGTAATGGTACGCCCGCTGGCGGTGAAGACCACCTCGCGGCCGTCGGGTTCACGACCGGAAATCCGCAGGCTCAGCGTCGTCCCGCGGGCGTCGGCCATCTGCGAGGCCACCGTGCGCTGCCAGATCAGCTCGTAGAGCCGGAACTCGTCGCCGTCGAGCTCGGAGTGCAGCGCGCCCGGGGTGGCGAAGGTGTCGCCGGCGGGCCGGATGGCTTCGTGGGCTTCCTGGGCGTTCTTGACCTTGCGGGTGAACTGCCGCGGCGAGGGATGGACGTATTCGTCGCCGTACAGCTGGCCCGCCTGATTGCGGGCGGCTTCAATGGCCGACTGCGACAGCGTGGTCGAGTCGGTGCGCATATAGGTGATGTAGCCGTTCTCGTAGAGCCGCTGGGCGACGCTCATCGTGCGCTCCGAGCTGAACCGCAGCTTGCGACCGGCCTCCTGCTGCAGCGTGGAGGTCATGAACGGCGGATACGGCCGCCGGGTGTAGGGCTTCTCCTCCACCGAGGCGACGGTCAGGCTGGCCCCCTGCAGGCCACTGGCCAGCGAGCCCGCCGAGGCCTCGTCGAGCACCAGTACCTCGTCGGGCTTGCGGACCACACCCAGGGAGTCGAAGTCACGGCCGGTGGCCACCCGCTTGCCGTCGACGCTGACCAGCCGGGCGTTGAACCGTGGCGGCGCGGCGGTCGGGTCCGACACGCTGGCATCGAGCTCGGCGCTCACATCCCAGTAGGACGCGCTGCGAAACGCCATGCGGTCACGTTCGCGCTGCACGATGATGCGCGTGGCGACCGACTGCACACGGCCGGCCGACAGCTTGGGGGCGACCTTCTTCCACAGCACCGGGCTGACTTCATACCCGTAGAGCCGGTCCAGGATGCGCCGTGTCTCCTGGGCGTCCACCAGGTCGTTGTCCAGATCGCGCGGGTGTTCGGCGGCGGCGCGGATCGCCGGCTCGGTGATCTCGTGGAACACCATTCGCTTGACCGGCACGCGGGGCTTCAGCGTCTCCAGCAGGTGCCAGGCGATGGCCTCGCCCTCGCGGTCACCGTCTGTGGCCAGATAGAGCTCGTCGACATCCTTCAACAGGCCCTTGAGTTCGGTGACCGTGCTCTTCTTGTCGGGGCTGATGATGTAGAGGGGTTCGAAGTTGTGCTCGACGTTGACCCCGAGCCGGGCCCACGGCTCCGACTTGTACTTGGCCGGCACATCGGCGGCGTTGCGCGGCAGGTCTCGAATATGCCCGCGGGAGGACTCGACAATGTAGTTGGCGCCCAGGTAGCTGGCGATTTTGCGTGCCTTCGTCGGCGACTCGACGATGACCAGCCGCCGGACGCTGCTGTTTCGCTCGCCGTTATCGCGGTTTCCGCCACCGCTGTCCTCGTCAGCCAACTGCGCTTACGCTCCACTTCTGTCCCGCCCGCAAGTACCCCCGACCTTGCGGCAACTGACAATTTCGCACCCCGAGCGGGCGGACGCAAACTGACCCCCCGCACCGAATCTGTCAGATCCGGGGCCAGGCTGACAACGCTTCGGCATCATCCGGCGGTTCCCCCACGTTCTCTACCAGCCGCGACAGCCGCCTGCGCCCACTGATTCGCAGGGCCGGCCGGGCACCGCGGGTACCGATCAACGTCGGCGCGATTCCCACCCGCATCAGCGCCGATGCCAGCGGCGAGTGAGTGTCGGGGGCGTGCGGATCCAGGCCGAGCAGGTAGCGGTCGGCGTCGGGGAAGCCTGCGGCCAGTGTCCAGGCCCGCAGCTCCCGCGGGCCGGGCAGCCACTGCGGAGGCACGGTCTTGACCGCCCCACGGGTCCACTGCGCGGCGATATCGACCAGCCGGACGTCCACGGCGGTGCGCACCAGCGGGGTGTCCTCTTCGGTGCGGGTGATCTCGGCCTGCAGTCCCGCCTCGGTGATCATGCCGGCCAGCGCCCGGGCGCGCCAGAGCTCGTCGACGACCACCGACAGCCGCGCCCCGTCGCCGACCGACACCACCTGTCCGGACGCGGCGAGCACGCCGGTCAAATCGGCAACCGCAGGCGGCACCGACTCGGCCGAGAAGAACGACAGCTGACTCACGGTATGACAGTAAGCCAGTCTGTGACCTGTGCCATGCAGCCGAGCCGTGTGGATATCGGCGCGGTGGCGTTGCCCCGTGGTGCCGGCCCACCGTCCCGACACGAAGACACCCCCGGCGGAGCCCGTCAACGGGGCGCTCGGGGGTGTTTCCTCAGTCGGCGTGGGTCAGATGGAGCGCACGCCGGTGGCCTGCGGACCCTTCGGGCTCTGACCAACCTCGAACTCGACCCTCTGGTTCTCCTCCAGGGTGCGGAAGCCGCTTCCCTGGATCTCCGTGTAGTGGACAAACACATCGGCGGAGCCGTCTTCGGGCGCGATGAATCCGAAGCCCTTCTCCGCGTTGAACCACTTCACAGTTCCCTGTGGCATCTTTCGTACTTTCCTTCTCTTCCTACCGGGTGCGGCCCACCGAGTTTTCGGTGAACCGGGCCCGTTCCGACCGCCATCCTTCGTGGAGTGTCGGAACTCACCCGACCTACAGACCCTCGCAGGAACCGCGATCGCAACGTCGATCCTGCGAGTGTTTAAGACACGAACACAGAAGCTGCGACCGCAACATATCCAATCACGTTCGAGGCTCCCGCGACAGTCAGAGCGCTACCAACTCGTGAACAATTCGGTACAGCGTGGTACACGCGGGATCGTCGAAAGCCTGGAGGTGGACTTTTCATGGTGAGTTTCGGCAGCGAACTGCTGGCCGTGGCGGTCGCCGACGCCGAATCCGCGCCGCGGGTGTCGCTGCGCCACGTCGCCGAGCTCGCGGCCCGCCAGGCAGTCCCGGCGAGCTGGCCCGACTGGGTCCAGCCAGATGTGCTCGGGGCGTTCTCTGATCGCGGAATCGCCACCCCGTGGTCGCATCAAGTCGAGGCGGCGGAGCTGGCCCGCGCGGGCCGGCACGTGGTGATCAGCACGGGCACAGCCTCGGGCAAGTCGCTGGCCTTTCAACTACCGATCATGGCTGTCCTGGCGCAGGATCCACGGGCCCGGGCACTGTACTTGTCCCCGACGAAGGCACTCGGCCACGACCAGTTGCGCGCCGCCCACTCGTTGACCGCCGCGGTTCCCCGGCTTGCCGATGTCGCGCCCACCTCCTATGACGGCGACACCCCAACCGAGGTACGCAGATTCGCACGCGAAAGGTCACGCTGGCTGTTCTCCAACCCGGACATGATTCATCTCTCGCTGCTTCGCAACCACGCCCGGTGGGCGGTGTTCCTGCGCGGACTTCGCTACATCGTTGTCGACGAATGTCATTACTACCGAGGACTTTTCGGATCCAACGTGGCAATGGTGCTGCGGCGCCTGCTCCGGCTGTGCGACAGGTACGCGGCCGCCTCGGCACCGGCGCCGACGGTGATCTTCGCCAGTGCCACCACCGCGACTCCCGGGCAGACCGCCACCGAGCTGATCGGGCAGGCCGTCGCCGAGGTCACCGATGACGGATCACCGCAGGGCGCGCGCACCGTGGCGTTGTGGGAACCGGAGCTGCGGACCGACCTGCCCGGCGAGAACGGCGCGCCGGTGCGCCGCTCGGCCGGCGCCGAGGCGGCCCGGATGATGGCCGATCTGGTGGCCGAGGGTGCGCGAACGTTGGCGTTCGTCCGCTCGCGCCGGGGTGCGGAACTGACGGCGCTGGGTGCGCGTGCCCGACTCGACGACATCGCACCGCAACTGCGCGACACCGTGGCCTCCTACCGGGCCGGCTATCTCGCCGAGGACCGCCGCGCACTCGAGCGGGCGCTGGCCGACGGCGAATTGCGTGGCCTGGCAACGACCAACGCTCTGGAATTGGGCATCGACATCGCCGGGCTGGACGCAGTGCTGCTGGCGGGGTTCCCCGGCACCGTCGCGTCGTTCTGGCAGCAGGCGGGCCGATCGGGCCGACGCGGCCAGAGCGCGCTGGTGGTTCTGATCGCTCGCGACGACCCGCTGGATACCTATCTCGTCCACCATCCGGAAGCCCTCCTGGACAAACCGGTCGAACGCGTCGTCATCGACCCCGCCAATCCCTATGTCCTCGGCCCGCAATTGCTCTGTGCTGCAACGGAACTTCCGCTTGATGAGGCCGAGGTGCGCCGGTGGGAGGCCGGGCCGGTGGCCACCGCGCTGGTGGATGACGGACTGCTGCGGCGCCGCGGCGATCGCTATTTCCCGGCCGCCGGGCTCGACCCGCACCCGGCCGTGGACATCCGCGGATCGGCGGGCGGCCAGGTCGCAATCGTTGAAGATGGCACCGGGCGCCTACTCGGCAGCACCGGAGCGGGCCAGGCCCCGGCCACCGTTCACCCCGGCGCGGTCTACCTGCATCAGGGTGAGACCTACGTCGTCGACTCGCTGAACCTCGAAGACAGCATCGCATTCGTCCATGCCGAGGATCCCGGCTATGCCACGTTCGCCCGGGAGACCACCGACATCGCGGTCACCGGCGCCGGCGAGCGGAGGCGCTACGACGCGGTGACACTGGGGCTGGTGCCGGTGTCGGTGACACATCGGGTCATCGGCTACCTGCGCCGCCGGCTGTCGGGAGAGGTCATCGACTTCGTCGAACTCGACATGCCCGAACAAGTCCTGCCCACCACCGCGGTGATGTACACGATCACGGCGATGGCGTTGCAGGACCATGGAATTGACGTACCACGCATCCCCGGTTCACTGCACGCCGCCGAGCACGCCGCCATCGGACTACTGCCGCTGGTGGCCAGCTGCGACCGCGGCGACATCGGTGGGCTGTCCACCGCGACCGGCGAAGCAGGGCTGCCGACGGTGTTCGTCTACGACGGACACCCCGGCGGGGCCGGCTTCGCCGAACGCGGATACCGCCTGGCCCGTACCTGGCTGGGCGCCACCGCGGCGGCGATCGAAGCATGTGAATGCCCGCACGGCTGCCCGTCGTGCGTGCAGTCACCGAAATGCGGCAACGGGAACGATCCGCTCGACAAATCCGGAGCGGTGCTGGTCCTCAACCGCGTCCTGGCCGAACTGACATCCGGGAACCCCGGCTAGTGGTTGCCGACCGACCCCTCCAACGGTCGGCAACCACCAGACCAGGACACACGCCAACCGCAATGCTTGCTGCGTACCCACACTGATGAAGGCCCCATAGAGGTGGCGAAATACCGACGACGAACGGTCGGACTACGCGATCCGTTCCCAAGCCCGATACTTCGGGCATGGTTGAAATTACCTGCGCAACAGCGGATATGCAAACGCTCCGCTGCCATCCGCACGCTTTCGGGCCTCCGCTTTACAGCGGTTGACCTGCGGATTCCACATCATAAGCAACCTGCAGGTGGCGTCGCTACACTCCACGCATGAACCGCGATTGGCTGCTGGTGGAGACATTGGGCAACGAACCTGTGGTTGCTGCTCAGGGACGCCGAATGAAGAACCTCGTCCCGCTCAGCGTCTTCCTGCGGCGGAATCCGAACTTGGCGGCGATCCAGACCGCCGTTGCCGAGACCGTGGCAACCGGTACGAGCCTGACCAGCGTCACCCCCAAGACCGACCGCGTGATCCGCACCGTACCGATCACGATGACCGACGGCCGGATACATGGAGTGCACGTGTGGTGCGGGCCCACCAACGCCGAGCCACCCGAACGGCCGATACCGGGTCCGCTGAAGTGGGACATGACCCTCGGGGTGGCTACCGACACCGTCAAGTCGCTGGTCAATGAGGGATTGGATCCGACCACTGAGTCCACCAACGGGCGAGCGTTCGTCGAGGACATCCCCTGGCAAGACCCTAACCCGGACGAGGCCAAGGTGTTGGCGCTGACAATCGATGCCGCACCCAACCGCACCTACTCCACTACTTGGAGCTTCACCGACAAACAGGGCAACTTCCACACGGTGGGTTTCGTCGCGCGCACCGGGATGGAGGTCGCCGAGGACGGCAGCCAACACCTCGTCGGCCGCGCGATGAACCTGCCGTGCGAAACGGGCGGGGCGAAACCACCCCCCACCCAGCTGGCTCAACGCATCCTCGATGGGCTGTCACAGCCCGGGGTGTACCGGGCTCTCGTCGACCTCGCCGACTGGAACCTGCTCAAGTGGCTGGACGAGCCGTGTCCGCACTATGACTGGCGGGCGAAGGATCGGTCTCATCCCGACGACAAACCCCTTCTCGTCGAAATGACCAAGGAGCTGCAGACCGGCGCGACGAGCCGAGTACTGCGGCTACCCGGAATCGGCGGCGGGTGGGTGCCGATGCACGTCACCATCAACCGAGTGGAAGTCGACGAGAACGTCTACGCCGGCCTCATCACGCTGCGCCTGCCGACCGACGCCGAACTGGCCGACGCCAAACTGGTCGGAGCCGGGGGCCCGCCTCCCAGCTAGAGCCGCCCGTCGCTAGTCAAGTGGTCCGGCCCGCGCCGAGGCGCGCGCCTCGGCACCGACCCAGCCGCCAACCCCGACGCTGACGGTGAGGACGACGTCGAGTTCGTCGACGTCACAGCGGCGCACCGAAGCGCCCATGGCCACACTGACTCCATCGGCCGTACGGCACGCCGCATGCCGGCCGGCCGGTAGCCAGGCTGCTGCGGCCAGTACCGCCAAATCGGCACTGGCCTGGGCGCGATGCCGCGCCACCACCGCGGAACCGATGTGGACTCCCCCAATGGCGATCGCGACCAGGGCGACCACCAACACGGCGGCGAGCACCGTGGCCACACCGGCCTCGTCACTGGCCAGGTTCTGCCGCGGCCAGAGCTTCCGCGGCGATGAACACACCGGGCAACAACCAGAACCGTTCGCTGACCCTGGCCACGACGAAACCGCCCTCCTGCCGCACCTCGACCCTCGCCCCACGCGGTGCGACGGCACCAGCCGCGCTGGGCGCCGAGAGGTCATCTCCGCGCGCGGCCAACCGCGCCGCTTCACGGGCCGCATCGATGCAGCGCACCTGCATCGACACCGCGGTGATGCCCCCGACGCACAGCAGCAGAACCGATACCAGCGTGGCGAGGGCCAGCGCGGCCTCGACCGTGCTGAACCCGCCATCGCCGGCTACGCCTTGGTGTTGAGCGCGCGGCTGATGATGTTGGTCAAGGCCCCGACGATCGAGTCTCCGGTGACGACGCTGTAGAGGATCGCCCCGAACGCCGCGGCGGCGACTGTCCCGATAGCGTATTCGACCGTCGACATGCCTGCCTCGTCGACCAGCATCACCGCCAGCCGGGTCCGCATCGTTCGAATCATGTTGTGGAACACCTGTTCTCCTTTCGCTGCCCGCCATAGGTCGGCGTATCGGCACACTCACAGCAGGCCTGCTGTGAAGACATCGCCGGCCAGACCGGCCACCACGGGCACGATGCCCAGGCAGACGAAGGCCGGAAGGAAGCACAGCCCCAGCGGCCCGGCAATGAGTACCGACGCTCGTTCGGCAGCCGATTGGGCGGCATGGATGGCGTCCCGCCGTGACTGTTCGGCGAGGTCGGCGACACCGCTTGCGAAGGCACTGCCCGAGGCAGCCGACCGCCGCGCCAGCCGCATCATGGCCTCACAGCCCGGATCGCCGAGGGCACCTGTTGCAGACCATGCGGCATCCGGATCGGCGCCCAACGCCAGGAGATCGGCGGCACGCCGCAGCACCCCACCGAGTCGGCTCGGCGCCGAGGGCGCCGTCGCGGCGGCTGCCGTCGACACAGCCATCCCCGCTGAGAGGCAGACCGCCAGAACGTCGAAGGTAGATGCGACTGCCAGCGGATCATTGCCGCGGCCGGACTCACGAACCACTGGCCGTCGATCCTCACCTACACCCGCCCGGCGACGTGCGGTCGCCGGGCTCGCGGCCACCAACAGCGCGGCGGCCAACAGGATCGCTGCTGTACTCATGCGCGATCCGCCTTCGGCTTCTCGCTGACCCTCATGCGCGATCCGCCTTCGGCTTCTCGCTGACCCTCATGCGCGATCCGCCTTCGGCTTCTCGCTGACCCTCATGCCAGGACTCGATCGGTGATTCGGTCCGACCACACCAGTCCGGCGCAGATCAGCAGGACCCCCGCCACCAATAGCCAGCCACCTGCGCCCGCACCGAACAGGAATCCGATGGGCCGCGCCCCGATGAGTTCTCCCAGCAGCACCCCGAGGACCGGCAACACGGCAAGGATGACGGCGGTTGCGCGCGCGCCGGCCAGGCTCGCTTCGACCTGGGCGGTGAAGCGCCGCCGCTCGACGATGTCGCGTTGGGCGGCCCGCATCAGCGTCGACATCGGCAGGCCGTGTTCGGCCGCCAGTTGCCAGCAGACCGCGAGCCGATACCAGTGGGTGGGGATGGCGGACGAGTGCGCCATCGCCTGCAGTCCCGCCGCGACATCGGCGCCCAGCCTCGCCCGCGCCGCGACGGCGCACAGCGAGCCGCCGACGGCACCATCGGATTCTGCCGCGGAGGAGGCAAACGCGAGCACCGGGTGCGCACCCACGCCGAGTTCGCCGACCAGCACCTCGAGCGCGGCCGCCAGCGTCTGGCCCTCACGCCTGCGTTGTCGTTCGCGTCGGCGGCGCCGCACGCGGACGGCGATGGTGACGGCTGCAACCACGAGCGCCAGCACAGCCGGTGGTGGCAGCAGCACCGCTCCCACGACAGCCCCGCCGGTCGCCACCGGCACCGCCAGTCGCCGACGCGTACGGGGAAGCGTCGCAACCAGGCGCCGACGTGGCGGCGGCGATGCGGCAAGCAGCGCGGCCGCCAGGAGCACGGCGGCCACCGGCATACCGGTCATCGTTGGCTCCGGCTGTCGATCAGTTGCCGCAAGGGGGAGGCACCATCCTGCATGCCCCGATCGACGTGCCAGACCTTTAGTGCCCGCACCAGGCCGCAGTCCTCGCCCCGCAGCAGGGCAATCTCGGTCAGGCGGCGGCGGCCGTCGGGTCCGCGGCCGACGTGCAACACCACCTGAACCGCGGCGGCCAGTTGGCTGTGCAGCGCGGCTCGGTCCAGCCCGCCGAGTGCGGCCAGTGCCTCCAACCGGGCCGGCACCTCGGCCGGGCTGTTGGCATGCACCGTGCCGGCCCCACCGTCATGTCCGGTGTTGAGCGCGGCCAGCAGGTCGACGACCTCCGCCCCGCGGACCTCGCCGACCACGATCCGGTCGGGCCGCATGCGCAGCGCCTGGCGCACCAATTGCCGCAGGGTGATCTCACCGACACCTTCGACGTTGGCGCCGCGAGCCACGAGCCGAACGAGATGGGGATGTCGCGGAGCCAACTCAGGAGCGTCCTCGACGCACACGATCCGCTCGCAACCGGGCACCGCACCCAGCACAGCCGCCAACAGAGTTGTCTTGCCTGCGCCGGTTCCCCCCGACACCAGAAACGCCAGCCGGGCCTCGATGATGTCGGCCAGCAGCCGGGTCGCCTCGCCGGCGATCGTCCCGGCTGCCGTCAACGCGGCGAGGTCCTGGGTGGCTGGGCGCAACACCCGTAGCGACAGGCAGGTACCGGCAATCGCGACGGGCGGCAGAACCGCGTGCAGCCGGACGGTGAACTGTCTGGTTCCCACGGTGGTGAGCTGGCCGTCGACCCACGGCTGCGCGTCGTCCAGCCGCCGGCCCGCAGCCACCGCAAGTCGCTGCGCCAGCCGCCGTACCGCCGCCTCGTCAGCGAACCGCACATCGCTGCGAAGCAAACCGTTGCCCTCATCCACCCACACCTCGTCAGGAGCGGTGACCAGGACATCGGTGATCCCCGGCGCACGCAACAGCGGCTCCAGAATTCCGGCACCGGTCAGTTCGGTCTCCAAGACACGAAGGTTTGTCAGGACCTCACTGTCGCCCAGCACTCCCCCCGATTCGGCCCGGATCGCCGCAGCCACGACGGTCGGCTGCAGCGGCGCCGACTCGGCTGCCAGACGCTCACGGACCCGTTCGATCAGCGAGGCGTTCATGCCGCCCGCACCCATGCGCCGTGGTCCAGCAGCGCCAGCACCCGCCGAGCTGCGGCGCCCAGCGGCGAGCGCCGTCGCAAACGCAAGCCGCCCTGCTCCACGCGTTCGTTGAGCATCGGTTCGGGGCGCATCGCGGCCAGCAGCGGCACCGCCGCGACATCGGCTGCCTCCCCCGCGCGCAATCCTCCCGGCGACGGTCCCCGCACCACCAAGCCGACGTTCGGGTTGATCGCACGCACCACCGGGACCAGCGCCGACGTCGCGGCGATACCCCGCACATCGCAGGTGGTGATCGCCACCACCAGATCGGCGCAATCGAGGGCACACGTCGCGGCCTCGGTCATTCTCCGAGGGACATCGGAGATGACCGTCACCCCGCCGCGACGACCTGCATCGAGGACCGCTTCGACCGGCCCGGCATCCATTTCGTGACAGCGCCGCGTTCCCGACAGCACGCTGACCCCGCGGTGTCGCGGCAGCGAGTCCCGCACTGCGCTCCATGCCAGCCGTCCGCCGCGCAGGCTCAGATCCGGCCAGCGCAGCCCGGACACCGACTCCCCACCCAACAACAGGTCGATCCCGCCGCCCCAAGGATCGAGATCGACCAGCAACGCGTCGCCGGAAGCCTGGGCCAGGGCAGCGGAGAAGACCGAAGCCCCAGCTCCGCCACGGCCCGCGATGACCGCGATCGCCCGTCCGGGTCGCGGACCCCCCTGTGCCGCCTCGGCCGCTTCGGACAGGTACCGCACCAATTCGGCTTCCTGCGCAGGCAGGACGCAGAGGTGCTGCGCCCCAACGGCCATCGCGGCCGCCCACGTTGAGGCCAGCGGCTCCTCAGGCACGACGAGAATCACTGCGTCGCGGCGGGGCAACCCCCCACGTTCACAGCGGCCGGCCGCGGCTTCGTCGATGACGACAGCCACGGCTGCCGCCCAGGCCTTTCTGGTCGGCACTGTCGGCGCGCGCAGCGCCCGCACGCCGATTGCGGCAATCACCCGGTCGAGATTCTCGCTAAGAGTCGGGTCGGCGAGGACGGTCAGAATCACGCCCGTCTGGGATCTCACGCGTCCAGCCTGAAGTCGGCCTACCAGACCCCGCCAGTGCGTCTGACCACAACTGTGGAGAACAGCCGATCTGGGGATGAGATGTGAGCCTTCGCGCACGCGCGAGGTGATTCCGGCAACATTTCTCGTGTTAGCCAGAGGCGCCAGAAAATTCTTAGGGATAGAAAAGGGACGACCCTCGCCAGGGGGGGAGGAGGCGAGGGTCGTCGTATATCAGCCCCGGGGGGTCGGGCTGATATACACCCGGCATAACCCGAGTGATACTCACTATACACACGGCAACGCGCACTAGCGCAAGTAGCCGCACCACTTGGAAACCCATGAATTAGCTGTGAAATTACAGCCTCGGACACGTGGCTTGAACTGCCATTTTGGCGTCACGACCCGGATACCCAGCAAGCCACACCTATCGTGGAGGCGTGACCGCCTCCGACTCGGCCGCCGCTCAGCTAACAAGTCCGCACGCAGAATCGGCGTCCGACACCCCAGCCCGTACGGCCGCGTTCTTCGACCTCGACAAGACCGTCATCGCCAAGTCAAGCACGCTCGCTTTTAGCAAACCTTTCTTTGACCAAGGGCTGCTTAACCGGCGTGCCGTCCTCAAGTCCAGCTACGCACAGTTCCTGTTTCTGATGTCGGGTGCAGACCACGATCAAATGGACCGGATGCGGTCGTATGTGACCAGCATGTGCGCCGGCTGGGACGTCGAGCAGATCAAGACGATCGTCAACGAGACCCTGCACGACATCGTCGACCCGCTGGTATTCGCCGAGGCGGCCGAGCTCATCGCCGACCACAGGCTGTGCGGCCGCGACGTCGTGCTCGTCTCGGCCTCGGGTGAGGAGATCGTCGCCCCGATCGCCCGCGCATTGGGCGCGACCCACGCGATGGCGACCCGGATGGTCGTCGAGGACGGCAAGTACACCGGCGAGGTCGCCTTCTACTGTTACGGCGAGGGCAAGGCCGCCGCCATTCGCGAACTGGCCGCCCGCGAGGGATACCCGCTGGAGCACTGCTATGCCTACTCCGACTCGATCACCGATCTGCCGATGCTCGAAGCGGTCGGCCATCCCACCGTCGTCAACCCCGACCGAGCGCTGCGGAAGGAGGCGGCGGGCCGCGGCTGGCCGTCGCTGGCGTTCTCGCGGCCGGTCCCGCTGCGCGAGCGCATCCCAGCGCCGTCGAGTGCCGCTGTCGCTACGACCGCGGCAGTCGGGATCAGCGCTCTGGCCGCCGGCGCACTGACCTACTCGTTGTTACGGCGCTTTTCCTTCTAGCGTCCATACCGTTGCCGATTAAACCCTTGATGTGACGATGGTCACGTAGTACAAAGGAAGCACGGACGCCTGGCGAGGCCAAGGTAGCGCCGGAAGAGAAGGCACTATCTCCCGACCCAAGCGACCCAGCACGGTTCCCGGGCCACCCACGCGGAGCACGCCGCGATAATGGCAGAAGTGTTGCGGGCCTGCGTAATTGCGAAATCCGAGCGGAGTCGAGAGCCCTTTGGGTGGGGCCACATCCACAACGGAACGCAACATCGCCGAGGCCAACCCACGCAGCCCACATTGCACGCCTGGTAACCGAGGCACCGTGCTAGCGGGCGGCGAGCCGAACCCATCGGAGCGCCGCCCGCTTCGTCTGTCTCCCCGGTCGCACCCGTGGCTACTTGGTGGCAGCCTCAGCGATCGACAAAGCCTCCCGCGCACCGTCTTCCAGCGCTCGACAACACATCAGCAGCCACGGAGCCACCGCCTCTGGAGACCCGGTTGCGAAGCCGTGCACCGCCGAGCGGTACTCCTCGGCACGCCGCAGCCAGTACACCTCGGGCACCCCGAGCCCGTGTGGATCCAATCCGGTGGCGATCGTCACCAGCCGCGACACCGCCCGGGCGAGGATTCCGTCGCCGCTGCCGAAGGGCGCCAAGGTCAACAGCTCGCCGTGCGCGACGGCGGCCAGCACCGGCGCGGGCGCGGAGCTGGCTCCGGTCACCAGCCGGGTGAGCAGGTCCAGGCGGGCGGCCACCTCCGGTTCCTGACGTGGCCGGCCCAGCCGCTCGGAGTCAACGAGGTCGGCGGCCGCCAGCGCATGCAGCCGTGCCAGCGCCTGCAACGGGGCCCGCTGCCACACCGCTACCAGGCTGGTGGCACCCCCTTCGAGCGCCTGACCGACGCGCAGCGAGCCGGCCAGTATCGGGTCGTCGGGTTCGGCGCCCGACGCGTCCAACTGCACGGCGCCACCCTCCAGCGCCGAGGACGACCTCGCGCCGCGGATAGCCGACTCGGCCGCGGTCACCGGCCAGTTTCTGAGATTGGTGCGGTGCCGGTGCGCCTTGGCCAGGGCCTCGCGCGCCTGCTCAGCGGCCTCGACCACGCCGGGCAGCTCCAGCAGAGGGGCTAACAGGTCACGACTCACGACCCGCCACGCTAGCTGTGCCTGCCCCGGATCGGCCAACCGAGGCTGCCGCCCGGGTCCAGTCTCGCGTCGACGTCTCCTCGACCGTTGAGCCGGTGTTCGCGCGCCGTTCAGCGCTCGGCGCGCGCCGTCCGCAGATGAATGTGGTGTGCCAACGCCGATGCAACCTCGGGTGACTACTCTCACAAGCATGACCGAGACGCACACCGAAGTTCCGTCATGCTTTCCGCCGCCGGCGGAGTTCGCCGATAACGCCAACGCCACAGCCGGTCTCTATGAACAGGCCGAAGCGGACCAGCTGGCGTTCTGGGCCAAACAGGCCGAGCGGTTGTCCTGGGACACCCCGTTCACCGAGGTGCTCGACTGGTCGCAGGCACCGTTCGCGAGCTGGTTTGTCGGCGGCAAGCTCAACGTTGCGTACAACTGCGTCGACCGGCATGTCGAGGCGGGCAACGGAGACCGGGTCGCGATCCACTGGGAGGGCGAGCCCGTCGGCGAAGCCCGCGACATCACCTACGCCCAGCTCAAGGACGAGGTGTCCAAAGCCGCCAACACGCTGACCGAGCTGGGCCTGGTCGCCGGCGACCGGGTGGCCATCTACATGCCGATGGTCCCCGAGGCCATCGTGGCCATGCTGGCCTGTGCCCGACTCGGCCTCATGCACAGCGTGGTGTTCGCGGGATTCTCGGCCTCGGCACTGCGGGCCCGCGTCGAGGATGCCGAAGCGAAGATGGTCATCACCACCGACGGGCAGTACCGACGCGGAAAAGCCGTCTCGCTCAAGGACGCTGTCGATGAGGCCGTTGTTGGTCAGCCTTCGGTGCGGCATGTTCTGGTGGTCCGGCGCACCGGCATCGACGTGGGCTGGACCGACGGCCGTGACCTCTGGTGGCACGACACCGTGGACACGGCTTCCACCGAACACACCCCTGAGGCGTTCGACTCCGAGCAGCCGTTGTTCCTGCTGTACACCTCCGGTACGACGGGTAAGCCGAAAGGCATCATGCACACCTCGGGTGGCTATCTGACCCAGGCGTCCTATACCCATCACTACGTCTTCGACATCAAGCCGGAGACCGACGTGTTCTGGTGCACAGCCGATATCGGCTGGGTCACCGGGCACACCTATATCGTGTACGGCCCGCTGTCCAACGGTGCCACCCAGGTCGTGTACGAGGGCACACCGGCCTCACCGGATGAGCACCGCCATTTCCAGGTCATCGAAAAGTACGGCGTCACAATCTATTACACGGCACCTACGCTGGTTCGCACCTTCATGAAGTGGGGGCGTGAGATCCCGTTCGCCCACGACCTGTCGAGCCTGCGCCTGCTGGGCTCGGTCGGCGAGCCGATCAACCCGGAGGCCTGGCGCTGGTACCGGCTGGTCTTCGGCGGCGACACCACACCGATCGTCGACACCTGGTGGCAGACCGAGACTGGGGCGGCGATGATCTCGCCGTTGCCGGGCGTGACATCCTGTAAACCCGGGTCGGCGATGCGTCCGCTGCCGGGAATCTCGGCCAAGATCGTCGACGACGACGGCAATGAACTGCGGCCCAGCCCTGAGTACAGTGAGCACGTCACGGGCTATCTCGTGCTTGACAAGCCGTGGCCGTCGATGCTGCGTGGTATCTGGGGTGACCCCGAGCGGTTCCGGGAAACCTACTGGTCGCGGTTCGCCGAACAGGGCTGGTATTTCGCCGGTGACGGTGCCCGCTACGGCAGCGACGGTGAAGTCTGGGTGCTGGGCCGCATCGACGATGTGATGAACGTTTCAGGACACCGGATTTCGACTGCCGAGGTGGAATCCGCGCTCGTCGGGCATGCCGGGGTCGCGGAGGCGGCGGTCGTCGGGGCAACCGACGACCACACCGGACAGGCCATCTGCGCGTTCGTCATCCTCAAGGCCCATCACGCCGACATGGCACCCCACCAGATGGTGGAGGAGCTGCGCGCCGAGGTGGCACGCGAGATCTCGCCGATCGCCAAACCGCGCGAGATCCACGTCGTACCCGAACTTCCGAAGACCCGAAGCGGCAAGATCATGCGCCGCCTACTGCGCGACGTCGCCGAGGGCCGCGAGCTTGGGGACACCTCGACCCTCGTCGACCCGACGGTGTTCGAAGCTATCCGCGCCAGCAAGGCCGAGACGTAGAGGGCAAATCAGCTCAGGTCGGCTCACGCCGGGTTCGGCGTCGGGACGAACCCGGCGCCGGGCCGGTCCTTGGCGGCCAAGTCATTGAGGATCGACTTTATCGACATCGTCACCGCGGGCGTGTGCAGCGGAATGAATTTGATGACGCACGTCGGCAGGTCCTCACTGAAGGCGCCGTGGATCATTCCGACGAGCTTGTTGTTGACGGTCACCGGCGCCCCGGAATCGCCGGGCTGCCCGCACACCTGGTTGACGATGGTGCCTGGATCCTCGCCCTTGCCCCACGTCACGCCGCACGAGTAGCCCGTCGTCCGGCCCAGCTTGCAGGCCACCTGACCGAAGGCCGGGTCGGGACCGAGGCCGTCGATGACGAAGCCCTTCCAGTTCGACACCGGCTGTACCTTGTCGGGATCGAAGCGGATAACGGCGTAGTCGAGGTTGTCGTTGCCGGCGACCATCGTGCCGATCACGCCGCGGTCTTCGGCATCTTCGGATGCCACCTGCGCACCGGGTCCCCCGCAGTGCGCGGAGGTGAAGCCGACCAGGGCGCCGGTGTCGTCGGTTCCGATCGAGGTCAGGGTGCAGTAGGTGTCGCCATTGATCACGATGCCGGCACCACCCCCGAGCGGCACCTTGTCATCGGCCGCCGCGTTGAACGCCGGGCCGGCCAGCAGCGCGGCGAGGGCCAGGAGCGCGGCCCCCGCCGTCAGCCGCACGCGATGCGCGGTCGTCACTGGTACCTCCATCCACAACACCCCACCCGGGTAGGCAGTCTATCCCGATCACTCCAGTAACTTGCGTAACAGCTCAGTCGGTACCCCGCGGCGCGCCGGGCATGGCAACATGAACCGCGACGACAGCGACAGTTGGAGGACAGCCGTGAGCAATGGCGACCGCAAGAACGGGGTGCCCACCACCGTCACCTCGATCCCGTTGGTGGACCCGAACGCCGTGCCACCCAACCCCTCCATCGGCGACCTGGTCAAGGATGCCACCACCCAGGTGTCGACGCTGGTCCGGGCCGAGGTCGAACTGGCCAGGGCCGAGATCACCAGGGATGTCAAGAAGGGCCTGACCGGCAGTGTCTTCTTCATCCTGGCGCTGGTCGTGCTGTTCTACTCGACGTTCTTCCTCTTCTTCTTCCTCGCCGAGCTACTGGACACCTGGCTGTGGCGGTGGGTGGCCTTCCTGATCGTGTTCGCGCTGATGGTGCTGACCACAGCGGTGTTTGCGTTGCTGGGCTATCTGAAGGTCCGCCGCATCCGGGGACCGCAGCAGACGATCGAGTCGGTCAAGGAGACCCGAGACGCACTCACCCCGGGACACGAGAAGGCCCCGAGCAAGGTGATCGCCGAGACCAACACCACGACGACGGCTGCGCCCACCGACCCGTCCGGCTGGTGATGACACAGCCGGACCCGTCGGTCACCCGGATCGGGGGGCCGTGGCGTCACCTCGATGTACATGCCAACGGCATCCGGTTCCATTGCGTCGAGGCGCTGCCCGACCCCACATCCGCGACGCCCGCCACGGCCCGGCCGCTGGTAATCCTGCTGCACGGTTTCGGCTCGTTCTGGTGGTCCTGGCGACACCAACTACGGGGTGTGCCGGGAGCCCGGGTGGTCGCCGTGGACCTGCGCGGCTACGGCGGTAGCGACAAACCCCCGCGCGGCTACGACGGCTGGACGCTGGCCGGCGACACCGCGGGCCTGATCCGCGCGCTCGGCCACACCACGGCCACCCTCGTCGGCCACGCCGACGGCGGGCTGGTGTGTTGGGCGACGTCGGTGCTGCATTCCCGGCTGGTGCGGGCCATCGCCCTGGTGAGCTCACCGCATCCGGCTGCGCTGCGCTCCTCCGCTCTGATCCGCCGCGACCAGGGCCGGGCGCTGCTGCCGACGATGCTGCGCTATCAGCTGCCGATCTGGCCCGAACGCGCGCTGACCCGCCACAACGCCGAGGCGATCGAACAGCTGGTCCGCAGCAGGGCCTCCGGCAAGTGGCTTGCGTCCGAGGACTTCTCCGAGACGATCTCGCATATGCGCCGGGCCATTCAGATCCCCTCGGCGGCGCATTCCGCGCTGGAATATCAGCGTTGGGCCGTGCGCAGCCAGCTGCGTAGCGAAGGCCGGCGGTTCATGAAGTCGATGAATCGCCAGCTCGACGTTCCGCTGCTCCACCTGCGCGGGGCCGCCGACCCGTACATTCTCGCCGACGCGGTCAGCCGCACGCAGCGCTACGCCCCGCGCGGTCGCTACCTGGCGGTCGCCGGAGTCGGGCACTTCGCCCACGAAGAAGCCCCGGATGAGGTCAACGAGCACCTGCGCCGATTCCTGGCCCAGGTGCACGGCCCGCCTACGTGACGCACGCCCCGGTGGGGGCTTTTTCGGTGTTGCCGATCTTGGCCAGCTGACGGGATACCTCGTTGGCGGTCAGCACGAATCCGGTGTCGTCGTCGTCGACGGCGGCACCGAACACCACCCCGAGCACCTGGCCGGCCCGGTTGATCATCGGTCCACCCGAATTTCCTTGATGCACAGCACCTCTGATGGTGTACACCTCACGGTTGACCGTGGTGGTGCGGTATATGTCAGGGCCATTGAGTTCGATGGTCTCGCGGACCCGGGCCGGTGTCGCCGCGAAGTCGCCACCACCGGGATAGCCGAGCACGACCGCGTCGGTGCCGGGATCGGCAGGGTGCTGGGCGAAGACCAGTGGGCGCTGAGGCAGGTTCGGCACATCGAGGATGGAGATGTCGGCATCCGGGTCGTAGGACACGACGGTTGCATCGTAGGTCTTGCCGTCGGCCTCGACGGTGACGGTGTCCGAGCCGGCGACCACGTGCGCATTGGACATCACCCGGTTGGGGGCGATGACGAAACCCGTTCCTTCCAGAACCTTCTGGCAGGCCGGTGCTACACCGCGGATCTTCACCACGCTCGGCTGGGCGTTGGCGACGGCGAGGCTACCGGCCAGCGACGCGTCCGGCGGGCCGACGGCCTGGATCGGGGTCCGGCCGAAGGGCTGCAGCACGTCGGGCAGGCCCGAGGTGCTCAGCAGCGCCGACATCCGCTTCGGCACGGTCTTGAGCCAGCTCGGCGCGTAGTTGTCGACCTCGGCCAGCACCTTGGAGCCGCGCACGGCAGCGGCGAGATTGGGCTGGTCGGACGAGGTGAGCGGGCTGGCCAGCAACCAGGCCGCCACCAGCACCACCACCAGCTGCACTGCGACGCCGATGATCGAGTCGACGGTGCGCACCCCGCCGTTTCGGATCGCGCCGCGCACAGCGCGGCCGAGCACCACGCCGGCCACCTCACCGACGACCACCAGGGCAAGGATCAAGAACAGTGCCGCGAACAGCTTGGCGCGCGGTGACTCGATGTTGCCGACGATGTGCGGGGCCAGCATCACCCCGGCGATGGCGCCGAGCACCACCCCGATGAACGACATCAGTGAGCCCAGCGCACCGGACCGCCAACCAGAGATCGCCGCTATCACCGCCACGGCGAGCACGGCGATGTCCAGCCATTGCGAACTCGTCACAGCGGCTCCTCACTGTCGTCGCCGACGAGCGCCATCGCCTCGTCCAATTCCCGGACGTCCTCGGTATTCCAGGGGTGCGCCCAGCCGGCCACATCGAGCATCGCCGAGATCACGTGCCCGGTGAATCCCCACACCAGCATCTCGTTCAGCAGGAACGCCGGGCCAGCGTATCGGGGACCCGCTCCGCCGCGGTACACCATCAGCCGGTTGTCCGGATTGACGAACGCCCGCAGCGGAACCCTCGCGACGATCGCGGTCTCGGCCTTGTCGACGACCGCCACCGGTCCCGGGTCCGGGGAGTAGGCCAGCACGGGAACGACGTGAAAACCCGAGGGCGGTATGAACATCCGCTCCAGCGTTGCCAGTGGGAAGAGCCGGCTCGGGTCGATGCCGGTCTCCTCCCGGGCCTCGCGCAACGCAGTGAACACCGGCCCGGAGTCCCCGGGGTCGGCGGCACCGCCGGGGAACGCCGCCTGGCCGGCGTGGTGGCGCAGCGTACCGGCACGCACGGTCAGCAGCAGGTCGGCGTCTTCGGGCACCCGGCCGGGTGGGTGCTCGGAGCCGGGGCCGGGGCCGGAGAACAGCACCAGCACCGCCGCCTCGCGACCGGACCGGAACCCCTGCCCCGAGAGTTCGGCACCGGTCACCGCGGCGAGCAGGTCAGGTGGCACCCGCCGCCGGTAGACGTGTGGGACGTGCTCGACGTTCTCGACGAGCCGCGCCAACCAGGCAGGTCCAACCTCAGGGGTGAGCGGAACTGTCCCCCGCAAGCGGGAGGTGCCGCCATCGCTCACCCGGCTGCTCCCATCATCCGATGTCACTGCAGTGCATTCTCCACTGCCGAGGCGAGCTCGTCGGCGCTGGTGAACTCCTGCGGGAGAATCCTGGCCACGCTACCGTCCGGGCGTAACACCACTGTCCTCGTCGGCGCTGGTGAACTCCTGCGGGAGAATCCTGGCCACGCTACCGTCCGGGCGTAACACCACTGTCGCGGGCATCACATTGGGCACACCCAGCGCGGCGGCGATGCTGCGCCGCCCGTCCTGCAGCGTGGGCAACCGGACGCCGAGCTCGGCCAGGCGCAATAGCCCGGCGGTCTCGTTCTCGTCCTGGTGCACGGTCACGACGGTGACGTCGCGGCCGACCCGTCGCTGGTATTCGGCCAACGCGGGCAATTCGTCGGCGCACGGCGCGCACCAGTAGGCCCACAGGTTCAACACCACCGGCCGGCCGGCCAGCGCTCGGGCCACATCGACGCTCGAGCCGTCAGCAGCGCATTCGACCAGGACGCCGCGCAGCTGTTTGGGGCCCGGATTGTCACCGTCGGTCGGGCACGGCGGAAGATCGGCGCTTCGCCGCGGGCCGGCCAGCGCTTGCGGGGTGTCGGCGTTGCGGTGCGCGCGCGCCGTCTGCGTCGGCGCTCCGCCGGCGGTCTGCGGCGGCGTGTCGTGGAGCTGGAAGGCCAGGGCGGCCACCAGCACCGCCACCACGGCGAGAACCACCAGCGTCCAACGGGTCGAGGTACTCATCAACGGCGTGCGGACCTGCGAATCTAGAGCCCGGCCAGGGCGAGCAGATGCGCCGTCTCGGGCCCCTTGACCAACGACGCGGCGATCAGCGGCTCGGTCGGCCCCAGACCGTAGGAGGGGCAGTCCTTGGCCAGCACGCACACCCCACACGCCGGCTTGCGGGCGTGACAGACCCGGCGGCCGTGAAATATGACGCGATGACTCAATAACGTCCACTGGCTGCGCTCGATGAGCTCGCCGACGGCGTGCTCGACCTTGACCGGATCCTCCTCGGCGGTCCAGCGCCACCGGCGCACCAGGCGACCGAAGTGGGTGTCGACGGTGATGCCGGGGATGTCGAACGCGTTGCCGAGGATCACATTGGCGGTCTTGCGCCCGACGCCGGGCAACGTGACCAGTTGGACCATGGTGCGGGGCACCTCGCCGTCGAACCTCTCGACGAGCTCCTGCCCGAGCCGAATGAGGGAATTGGCCTTGTTGCGGTAGAAACCGGTGGGCCGGATGAGCTCTTCGAGCTCGGCCCGGTCGGCCTGCGCGTAGTCCAAAGCGGTGCGGTACTTCTTGAACAGCGCCGGGGTGGTGAGGTTGACCCGCTTGTCGGTGCTCTGCGCGGACAGGATGGTGGCGACCGTCAGCTCCAGTGGGTTGGTGAAGTCCAGTTCGCAGTAGACGCGGGGGAACGCGATGGCCAGCGTGCGGTTCATCCGCCGCGCCCGGCGGACGAGCCCGGTATGGGTCTCCTCATCCCACTTCTTTGCGTTCTTCCCGTTCTTCCCGTTCTTGACGGCGCGCTTCTGCGCCGCCGGCTTCTTCGAGTCCCGCTGCTCGGCGCCCGACGGGCCGGCGGCCCCGCGCCCGGTCGACGGGCTGCCCACTGTCACCCTGCCAAGGGTACTGACGCCGCAGTTCGGGGCACGAACTACACCGGTGACGATTCGTGATCTCGCTGAGACCTTGCCCGTGTTTACTTTCCCCTTGTGTCCTGGCTGGTAGCGGCAAGCATCCCTGGGTTGCTGATGCTCTCGACATTCGGATTGCAGCGTCTTGAGAGCGCCCTGCACCACGAACAGTCCGCCACCGGCGAGGTCGCCGAGTACCTGGAGCGGGTCGGCCGCACTACCCGAGAGCAGGCCGCGCAGCGCCCGCTCGAAGACGTCCACCGACCCGGGAATACCATTACCGGGCTCAGCGCTGAAGAACCGGGTTTGCCGACGCGCTCATATGTGCACGCGAGACCGAATCCGCAGTTTCACGGGACTCGGTACGCCGATCGTGTGTAGCGTTGGCTCGTTGCGAAGCGGCTACCTCTAGACTGACCTTGCATCGAGTAGAGCTGACCTGCGCATTTCACACCATCAATGAATCTAAGAGGGGCGACGTGGACGAGATCCTGGCCAGGGCCGGAATCTTCCAAGGGGTTGAACCCGGCGCTGTTTCCGCGCTGACCAAGCAACTGCAGCCGGTGGACTTTCCACGGGGGCATATGGTGTTCGCTGAAGGCGAGCCCGGCGACCGGCTGTACATCATCATCTCCGGGAAAGTGAAGATCGGCCGCCGCTCGCCGGATGGCAGAGAGAACCTACTGACGATCATGGGCCCCTCGGACATGTTCGGTGAGCTGTCGATCTTCGACCCGGGGCCGCGAACCTCCAGCGCGATCACCATCACCGAGGTACGCGCGGTGTCGATGGACCGGGATGCGCTGCGGGCGTGGATCGCCGATCGCCCCGAGATAGCCGAGCAGCTGCTCCGCGTGCTCGCCCGGCGGCTTCGTCGCACCAACAACAACCTCGCCGACCTGATCTTCACCGACGTGCCGGGCCGTGTCGCCAAGCAGCTACTGCAGCTGGCGCAGCGTTTCGGCACTCAGGAGGGCGGCGCGCTGCGGGTCACCCACGACCTGACCCAGGAGGAGATCGCGCAGCTGGTCGGAGCCTCGCGCGAGACCGTCAACAAGGCGCTCGCCGATTTCGCCCACCGCGGCTGGATTCGACTGGAGGGCAAGAGCGTGCTGATCTCCGACTCCGAACGCCTGGCCAGACGCGCCCGCTAGTCGCGCGAGATTGAACTGATGCAGTTCCCCACTCGACGTCTTGCTGCGTCGGTTCAGTCCCGGCGCAGGTAATCCAGCTGGGCTTGTACCGACCATTCGGCGGGACCCCAGAGCTTCTCCTCCACGTCGGTGTAGACGTGTTCGACGATCTGTCGAGCGGTGGCATTGTCACCGAGCACCTGCAGCGCATCCCGAACCTGATTCAACCGCTGCTCGCGGTGGGTCAGGTACATCGCGGTAACGGCTTCGAGGTCATCGAGGTCGGGCCCGTGTCCCGGTAGCACCCGTCGGTGGCCAAGTCCGTTCAGCCGGTGCAGCGACTCCAGGTAGTCGCCGAGGTCGCCGTCTTCGAGGGCAATGACGGTGGTGCCGCGGCCCAGCACCGTGTCGCCGGTCAGCACCGCGTCGTCGAGGACGAACGACATCGAGTCAGCGCTGTGACCGGGGGTGGCTATCACCGTGATGCGCAGACCCGCGGCATCGATAACCTCGCCGTCCGACAGCGGCCTGCCCATACCCCGAAGGAAGCCGGATCCCACCGCGCGGACCATGGCGCCGGACGCAGCGACGATTCCGTCGATGCCGGCGGTGTGATCAGCGTGCCGGTGGGTGATCAGTACGAGCGAGATCTTCCCGAGTCCGGTCAGCCGCGCAATGTGCTCATCGTCGTCCGGCCCGGGGTCGACGAGCACGACCTCGTCGCTTCCTGGATCCCGCAACACCCAGGTATTGGTGCCCTCCAGCGACAACGGCCCCGGATTGTCGCACAGCAGCACCGAGGCCGTGTCGGTGACCGGCCGAAGTACCCCGTAGGCGGGATGCTCGCTCACGCGACCTCCACCCAATCGTCGCTCACGCGACCTCCGCCCAATCGTCGCTCACGCGACCTCGACGATGAGTTCGACTTCCACCGGGGCGTCCAGGGGCAGCTCCGACACCCCCACCGCCGAACGGGCATGGGTGCCCGCCTCGCCGAACACCTCGCCGAGGAACTCCGATGCGCCGTTGATCACACCGGGCTGTCCGCTGAACCCGGCCGCGGAGGCCACGAACCCGACCACCTTCACGACCCGGGTGACGGAGTCGATGCCCACCAGGGCGTCGACGGCGGCCAACGCATTGAGTGCGCACAGCCGGGCAGCCGCCTTGCCCTGCTCCGGGGTGACCTCTGCACCGACCTTTCCGCTGTCGGTCAGCTTTCCCGCCTCCAGCGGCAGCTGGCCCGCGGTGTAGACGAGGTTGCCGGTGCGCACGGCCGGAATGTAGGCAGCCAACGGCTTGGCCGCGGCGGGCAACGTGACGCCGAGTTCGGCGAGCCGTTCGGACGCCGTCACGTCGGCCGCTTCAGGTAGGCGACGTGCTGCTCACCGGTGGGCCCGGGCAGCACAGAAACGAGTTCCCAGCCGTCGGCGCCCCACTGGTCGAGGATCTGCTTGGTCGCATGGGTCAATAGCGGCACCGTCGCGTATTCCCAAGTCGTCGGTTGGCTCATGGCCGAAGCCTATCGCTCCCGCCCAATCGCCCAGGGCCTCGCGGGGGCTTGGTTAGCATGCACTGATGGCGACCACTTCGAGCGACGGCAGCTCCGTCGGCTGGCCCTCCCGCCTGACCAAGGCACGCCTGCACTTCGTGACCGGCAAGGGCGGCACCGGCAAGACCACCGTTGCGGCCGCTCTGGCCCTGACGCTGGCCGCCGGCGGGCGTTCGGTGCTGCTCGTGGAAGTCGAAGGGCGCCAAGGCATCGCCCAGCTGTTCGACGTCCCGCCGCTGCCGTACACGGAGCTCAAGATCGCCACGGCAGACGGTGGTGGGCACGTCAATGCGCTCGCGATCGACATCGAGGCCGCGTTCCTGGAATACCTCGACATGTTCTACAACCTCGGCATCGCCGGGCGGGCCATGCGCCGGATCGGGGCTATTGAGTTTGCGACGACCATCGCGCCCGGTCTACGCGACGTGCTGCTGACCGGGAAGATCAAGGAGTCAGTTTGCGACGACCATCGCGCCCGGTCTACGCGACGTGCTGCTGACCGGGAAGATCAAGGAGTCAGTGGTCCGGCTGAACCGCAACAAGAGGCCCGCCTACGACGCCGTGGTCGTCGATTCTCCCCCGACCGGGCGCATCGCGCGGTTCCTCGACGTCACCCGGGCGGTCTCGGATCTGGCCAAGGGCGGGCCGGTGCATTCGCAGGCCGAGGGCGTGGTGAAGCTTCTGCATTCCGACCAGACGGCGATCCATCTGGTGACGCTGCTGGAGGCGTTGCCGATGCAGGAGACCATCGAGGCCATGGAGGAGCTCGAGCAGTTGCGCCTGCCCATCGGCAGCGTCATCGTCAACCGCACCATCCCGCCGTTCCTGCCGCCCGACGACCTGACCAAAGCCGCCGAGGGAGTCATCGATGCCGACGCCGTGCGGGCCGGCCTCGCCCGGGTGGGAATCGCACTGCCCGACGCCGATTTCGCGGGCCTGCTGACCGAGACCATCGAGCACGCCAGCCTGATCCGGGCCCGCGCCGAGAGCGCCGAACAACTCGACCGCCTGCACGTCCCCCGGCTCGAGCTGCCCACGATCACCGACGGGGTGGATCTCGGCAGTCTGTACGAACTGGCGGAATCGCTGGCGCAGCAAGGTGTCCGATGAGCCGTCCGATGAGCGTCGCGAAGAGGACAAATCGGGCTGCGGCGAAGACAACGATGGAAGCGAGCACACGATGAGTGGGGCACCGCCGGCGCTGGACATGAAGTCGATCCTGTGCGACAAGTCCAACCGAGTGATGGTGTGCTGCGGCGCCGGGGGCGTCGGCAAGACCACCACCGCCGCGGCGATGGCCCTGCGCGCGGCCGAGTACGGCCGCACCGTGGTGGTGCTGACGATCGATCCCGCCAAACGGCTGGCACAGGCGCTGGGCATCAAGGAGCTCGGCAACTCCCCACAACGCGTGCCGCTGGCGCCCGGGGTGTCCGGAGAGCTCCACGCGATGATGCTCGACATGCGGCGCACCTTCGACGACATGGTCATCGAATACTCGGGAACCGAACGCGCACAATCGATTCTGGACAATCAGTTCTACCAGACGGTCGCCACGTCACTGGCCGGCACGCAGGAGTACATGGCCATGGAGAAACTGGGCCAGCTGCTCGGACAGGATCGCTGGGACCTGGTGGTGGTCGACACCCCACCGTCACGCAACGCGCTCGACTTCCTGGATGCACCCAAGCGTCTGGGTAGTTTCATGGACGGTCGGCTGTGGCGGCTGCTGCTGGCCCCCAGCCGGGGGATCGGAAAGCTGGTGGCCGGCGCCGTCGGCCTGGCGATGAAGGCGATGTCGACGATCCTGGGCTCGCAGATGCTCTCCGATGCCTCGGCGTTCGTGCAGTCGCTGGATTCCACCTTCGGCGGCTTCCGGGAGAAGGCCGACCGCACCTATGAGCTGCTCAAGCGGCGCGGCACCCAGTTCGTCGTGGTGTCGGGTGCCGAGCCGGACGCGCTGCGTGAGGCATCGTTCTTCGTTGAACGGCTTTCCACCGAGCGGATGCCCCTGGCCGGACTGATCCTCAACCGAACCCATCCGACGCTGTGCGCGCTGACCGTGGAGCGCGCGGTCGACGGTGCCGTGGAACTGGAGGCCGACGCCGCCGAACCCGACGGGGACAGACTTGCGGCGGCCGTGCTGCGCATCCACGCCGACCGGGCGCAGACTGCCAAGCGCGAGATCAGGCTGTTGTCGCGATTCACCGGCGCCAATCCGCATGTACCGGTGGTGGGGGTTCCCTCGCTACCGTTCGACGTTTCCGATATGGACGCCCTACAGGCCATCGCCGATCAGATCACCGGAGAGACCAGCCGGCCGTAGGGCCGAGGACACGCACGACCATTTGCCAACGACGGCAGTGGCGTCATCCCCTGCCCCTGGGATACCTGCTACGGCGCAGAGTTAACTAACGCTGCGGTGCTTGCGCTGGGCGGCGAAGAACTCGGCCCAGGAAACCACCTCGGGATGCTGCTTGAGCAGCGCGCGTCGCTGGCGCTCGGTCATGCCTCCCCACACCCCGAACTCCACGCGATTGTCCAGCGCGTCGGCGCCGCACTCCGCCATGACCGGGCAGTGCCGGCAGATCACCGCCGCCTTCCGTTGGGCGGCGCCGCGCACGAACAGTTCGTCGGGGTCGGCCGTACGGCAGAGCGCCTTCGACACCCAGGCGATACGAGCCTCTCCATCCACTCCGTGGATGGATTCCTGCAGCGGAGCTGCGCTTATCCTGCGAGCGACGGGCCGAGTTCCTGACACCGGTGATCCCCTTCGTCCGGGCCGCCATCCGGCGGCAACAACTTTCAGGCCCGGGCCGCGCTTGCGATCTTCGCCACATTGCATCGGTCGGTGTTACCTGAATCGCACTGTGTGTTTAAGTTAGGTGGTCAGGTATCGTTTGCGCAACAGTTCGATGACAGCTTTTTTGGGACAAGCGTCCCGTCCGATCATGAACTGGCGATTTGCAGCTTCCCCATGGGCCCCGTCCGTTACGTTCGCCCACCCGCGGGAGCCGCGGTGAGACCGGCGGAGGCCTAAGTACTCTGTATCCCATGTCGGAACGCCCCCCGGCCGGCGCAACCATCATCAAGCTGGCCTGGTGCTGCCTGTTGGCCAGCGTGATACTGGCGGCTCTCCTGTTCCCGGTGGTCGGCGGGATCGGACTGGTCTCGAATCGAGCCTCGGACGTGGTGGCCAACGGATCGGCCCAGCTGGTCGAGGGCGAGGTCCCCGCCGTGACCACGATGGTGGACGCCAAGGGCAACCCCATCGCGTGGCTGTACTCGCAGCGCCGCTTCGAAGTGCCCGGCGACAAAATCGCCGACACGATGAAATTGGCAATCGTGTCCATCGAAGACAAGAGGTTTGCCGAGCACAACGGCGTCGACTGGAAGGGCACCCTGACGGGCCTGGCGGGCTACGCGTCCGGGGACGTCGACACCCGGGGTGGTTCCACGATCGAGCAGCAGTACGTCAAGAACTATCAGTTGCTGGTGATCGCCCAGACCGACGCGGAAAAGCGCGCGGCGGTGGAGACCACGCCCGCGCGCAAACTTCGCGAGATCCGGATGGCGTTGACGCTGGACAAGACGTTCACCAAGCCGGAGATCCTGACCCGCTATCTGAATCTGGTCTCGTTCGGCAACGGGGCATTCGGAATCCAGGACGCCGCGCAGACCTATTTCGGCATCGACGCCTCGGAGTTGAACTGGCAGCAGTCGGCGTTGTTGGCCGGCCTGGTGCAGTCGACGAGCACGCTGAACCCCTACACCAACCCCGACGGGGCTCTGGCCCGGCGCAACCTCGTGCTGGACACCATGATCGCGAACCTGCCCGACAAGGCCGCCGAGCTGCGGGCGGCCAAGCAGCAGCCGCTGGGTGTTCTGCCGCAACCCAACGAGCTGCCGCGCGGGTGCATAGCCGCCGGCGACCGCGCCTTCTTCTGCGACTACGCGCAGGAATATCTGGCCCGCGCCGGCCTCAGCAAGGACCAGATCGCCAAGGGCGGCTACCTGATCAAGACCACGTTGGACCCCGACGTGCAGAGCTCGGTCAAGCAGGCCGTCGATTCGCTGGCCTCGCCCGAGGCCCGAGGCATCGCCAGCGTGATGAGCGTCGTGCTGCCGGGCAAGACGTCGCACCCGGTCGTGGCCATGGTGAGCAACCGCACCTACGGGCTCGACTCCGCCACCGGCCAAACCATGCAGCCCCAGCCGTTCTCGCTGGTCGGCGACGGTGCGGGGTCGATCTTCAAGATCTTCACCACCGCCGCGGCGATGGACATGGGCCTGGGCATCAAAGCCAACCTGGACGCCCCGGTTCGTTTCGAGGCCAAGGGGCTGGGCAGCGGCGGCGCCAAGGGCTGCCCCAAGGAAACCTGGTGCGTTCAGAACGCCGGCAACTACCGCGGCTCGATGAGCGTCACCGATGCGCTGGCCACCTCACCCAACACAGCGTTCGCCAAGTTGATTTCCCAGGTCGGCGTGCCGCGCACCGTCGATATGGCGGTCAAGCTCGGCCTACGCTCCTACGCCGAGCCAGGAACCGCCCGGCCCTACGAGCCGCACAGCAACGAGAGCCTCGCCGAGTTCATCAAGCGGCAGAACCTCGGGTCGTTCACCCTGGGCCCGATCGAGGTCAATGCGCTGGAGTTGTCCAACGTCGCGGCCACGCTGGCCTCGGGCGGCGTCTGGTGCCCGCCCAACCCGATCGACAAGGTCTACGACCGCCTCGGCAACGAAGTGGCCGTCACCACCGAGACCTGTGACCAGGTCGTCCCCGAAGGGCTGGCCGACACGTTGTCCAACGCGCTGAGCAAAGACGACACCAACGGCACCGCCGCCGGATCGGCCGGATCGGTCGGCTGGAGCCTGCCGATGTCGGGCAAGACCGGCACCACCGAGGCCCACCGGTCGTCGGGTTTCGTGGGCTATACCAACCACTACGCGGCGGCCAGCTACATCTACGACGACTCGCCCAATCCGTCCGACCTCTGTTCCTGGCCGCTACGGCAGTGCGGCAACGGCAACCTCTACGGCGGCAACGAGCCGGCCAAGACGTGGTTCACCGCGATGAAGCCGATTGCCGAGAGTTTCGGTGAGGTCAACCTTCCCCCGACGTCCCCGCGTTATGTCGACGGCGCGCCCGGCTCCCGGGTGCCCAGTGTGGCCGGCCTGACCCAGAGCAGGGCCCGCGAACGGCTGCAAGATGCCGGCTTCCGGGTCGCCTCCGAAGCCACGCCGGTCAACAGCACGGCACCGTATGGCGCCGTGGTGGGAACGTCGCCGAGCGGACAGACGGTGCCGGGGTCGATCGTGACGATCCAGATCAGCAACGGCGTGCCGCCGCCACCGCCACCACCGCCGGAGGGCGCACCCCCTCCGGGCCTTCCACCGCCCATCGGTTCGACGGTCGTCCAGATCCCTGGGCTACCGCCGATCACGGTGCCGCTGCTGGCTCCGCCGCCGCCACCGCCCTGACGTAGGAACTCTCACAGGGCTCTCGATCAGCTGCCCGATGGGAACTGGCAGTAGTCTGCGTGTATGGCTGCCGCTTTTCCCGCCGTCAAGAACTCTGCCCTCGTGGCTGCCGGCTCGGCCGCGCTCGCTGTCGGCTACGCGTCGGCGATCGAGCGGAATGCCTTCGTGGTGCGCGAGGTGACCATGCCGGTGCTGACGCCGGGTTCCACGCCGCTGCGGGTGTTGCACCTCAGTGACATCCACATGCGGCCCACCCAGCACCTCAAGCAGAACTGGCTGCGCGAGCTGGCCCGCTGGGAGCCCGATCTGGTCGTCAACACCGGTGACAACCTGTCGCACCCCAAGGCCGTGCCGGCGGTGGTCCAGGCACTCGGCGACCTGCTGTCGGTGCCCGGGGTGTTCGTGTTCGGCAGCAACGACTACTTCGCGCCGAGGCTGAAGAACCCGGCCAAGTACCTGACCGACCGGGATCATCGTGCGTACGGCAAGCCGCTGCCGTGGCAGGACCTGCGGGCGGCGTTCACCGAGCGGGGCTGGCTGGATCTGACCCACAACCGCCGCGAGGTGGATGTTGCGGGGCTGACGATCGCAGCGGCCGGGGTGGACGACGCCCACCTGTCCCGCGACCGCTACGACGCCATTGCGGGGCGGCCCAACCCGGTGGCCAATCTGAGCCTGGGCGTGACGCACGCGCCCTACACCCGCGTACTGGACCGCTTCGCTGCCGACGGCTACCAGCTGGTGCTGGCCGGGCACACCCACGGTGGGCAGCTCTGCCTGCCCTTCCTCGGGGCGGTCGTGACGAACTGCGACCTGGATCGATCGCGGGCCAGGGGGGTGTCCCGGTGGGGTACCGACACCGCGTTGCACGTGTCGGCGGGCATCGGCACGTCCCCGTTTGCGCCGCTGCGGTTCTGCTGCCGGCCGGAGGCCACGCTGCTGACCCTGGTGGCCGCCCCGACCGGGGGCCGTGACGAGACACGGAATGTGGTGCGGTCGGCCCCGACCGTTTCGGTGCGGTGAGCGGGCGTGCAGCGCCCTGATCCGCCGGTCGATGTGCCTGACAGCGCGCGATGACCGTCTCCGCGGTGCGCAGCCAGCCCCGGAACTGGGTGGACAACGCGGTCCGGCTGATCGAGGCCGACGCCCGGCGCAGCGCGGACACCCACCTACTGCGCTATCCGCTGCCGACGTCGTGGTGTGACGGGGTGGACGTCCAGCTGTACCTGAAGGACGAATCGACCCACATCACCGGCAGTCTCAAACACCGTTTGGCGCGTTCGCTGTTCCTCTACGGACTGTGCAACGGCTGGATCGGCGAGCACACCACCGTCGTGGAGGCTTCCTCGGGGTCGACGGCGGTGTCGGAGGCCTACTTCGCTGCGCTACTGGGCCTGCCGTTCATCGCGGTGATGCCCGACTCGACCAGCCCCGCCAAAGTTGATTTGATCGAATCACAGGGCGGCCGTTGCCATTTCGTCGAGCGATCGAGTGAGGTCTACGCCGAGGCGCAACGGCTCACCGACGAGACGAACGGGCACTATCTCGACCAGTTCACCAACGCCGAACGCGCCACGGACTGGCGGGGCAACAACAACATCGCCGAATCGATCTACGCGCAGATGGCCGATGAATCCCACCCCATCCCGTCGTGGATCGTGGTGGGCGCCGGCACCGGCGGCACCAGCGCGACGATCGGCCGCTATATCCGCTACCGGCGCCATCACACCAGGCTGTGCGTGGTGGACCCGGAGAATTCGGCGTTCTTCCCGGCCTATGCCGAGGGACGGCTCGACGTCGTGACCGGGGCTTCTTCCCGCATAGAGGGGATCGGCCGCCCTCGGGTGGAGCCGTCTTTTCTGCCCAGCGTCGTCGACGAGATGGTGCGCGTTCCCGATTCGGCCTCCATCGCCGCGGCCCATCACGTCTCCCGGGTGCTGGGCCGACGGGTGGGCCCGTCGACCGGCACCAATGTATGGGGCGCGTTCGGCCTGCTGGCCGAGATGGTCGCCAACGGCGTCAGTGGGTCGATCGTCACGCTGATCGCGGACAGCGGCGACCGCTACGCCGACACCTACTTCAACGACCAGTGGCTATCGGCTCACGACCTCGATCCGACCGACCACGTCGAGACGCTTCTCGAGTTCGAGAAGTCCTGCAGCTGGTCCTGATCGCTCTCGTCGGCCGGTGCGTCGTAGTCACCGGTCACCACTAGCCACAGCGCCGCAAGCAGGAAGAATCCCCCGTACACCACGGCTCCCAATGCCGTCATCATCCGCTCCACCTTTCGCTGATCGGCGAAACCTCTCGTGCCGACAGTCTCTACAACACCACCGACACCGCGGATCCATCCCGCGACACACCGCGACCTGTGTCACTGCGGAGAAGCCGTTTGGCTTCCCGCGGTGCCGGTGCGATACGCTGTCGTGGCTTCACGCGGGGTGTGGCGCAGCTTGGTAGCGCGCTTCGTTCGGGACGAAGAGGTCGTGGGTTCGAATCCCGCCACCCCGACTGCGGTTGTGCAGATCAGAGGGCCTGGCTGGTCGACCCACCCGGGCCTTCCGGATTAGCATCCCCACCCAGCCAACTCGGTTGCGATGAGCGCGCACTATTGCACGGCTGCCGCCAGGGTCAGCGCCCGGACCACGCTGTGCATGCCGAGATCGACTTTGAAGCTGTTCCGCGGCAGCGGCTGTGCCTCGGCAAGCGCTGCGGTGGCGGCCGCTTCGAAGGACTGCCGGCTCGGCGGCCGACCGCGCAACAGGTACTCGGCTGCGGGCACGCGCCACGGCGCCGCGGCGACGGCACCCAAGGCGATCGCCGCAGCGGTGACCACACCATCGCGAATCCCGAGTCCGGCGGCCACCGAGACCAGGGCGAACGCATAGCTGCGCCGGTCACGAACCTTGAGATACCAGCTGGTGCGGGAAAAACCCGGCGGCGGCAGTTCGATGCCGGTGATGAGTTCGCCGGGACGCACCGTGTTGTCGACGTCCGGACGCTCGCCGGGCAGGCGGAAGAACTCGTCGATGGGTACCGTCCGAGCACCACTGTTGCCCTGGACATGGATCGATGCGTCAAGACTCGTCAGGGCCACAGCCATGTCGGACGGGTGCACCGCCACGCACGACGGGCTCGCGCCGAAGACCGCGTGCTCGCGATGGTGTTCGGCCAGCGCCGCACATCCGCTCCCCGGGCGGCGCTTGTTACATGGGCCGGCGGCAGGGTCCATGAAGAAACGGCAGCGGGTGCGTTGCATGAGGTTGCCCGCCGCGGTGGCCTGATTCCTTAGCTGAGCGGTCGCTCCGCTCAGAATGGCGTGGGAGAGCACCGGGTACTTCCCGCGGATCAGCGGGTGGTTGGCCACCGCGGTGTTGGTGGTCAGGGCGCCGATCATGACTCCGCCGGTGGGTGTCGTTTCGATGCCCGACAGGTCGAGCCGGTTGATGTCGACCAATGCAGTTGGCCGCGCGACGTTGTGCTTCATCAGGTCGACGAGGTTCGTACCCCCGGCAAGGTATTGCGCGCCCGGCTGCGCGGCGCAACTGAGGGCATCCTCGACCGAGCGTGCCCGGTAGAACTCGAAAGCCTTCACGGCTGGCCGCTCTCGGCCACGGCAGCGATTGCCGCCACGATGTTGGCGTAGGCGCCGCAGCGGCAGATGTTGCCCGCCATCCGTTCCCGGATCTCGTTCTCGGTGAGGGGTACCGGCCCGTCGGCAAGGGCACCTCGGTGATCGTCAAAAGAGACCGCCGAGAGGTCCCCTCGGGCGTGCTCGTCCAGCATGGCGCGCGCCGAACAGATCTGACCCGGTGTGCAGTAGCCGCATTGGAAACCGTCGTGGTCGAGGAACGCCTGTTGCAGGGGGTGAAGTCCAGTGCCGGCGGCTATCCCCTCGATCGTGACGATCTCGGCGCCGTCGATCGAGACCGCCAGCACCAGACAGCTCAAGACGCGTTCCCCGCTGACCGTTACCGTGCAGGCTCCGCAGAGCCCGTGATCGCAGCCCTTCTTGGTTCCGGTCAACTGCAGCCGATCCCGCAGCAGATCCAGCAGGGTGGTTCGGACGTCGATCTCAAGCGCGTGCGTCACGGTGTTGACCCGCAAACTCACGGTGGCCTTGGTCATCGGCGGGGCCCGAAGGGCACCATCAGGTCTGCGACGGTGATGGGCAGGTCGCGCAAACGCTTGCCGGTGGCGTGGTGGACCGCGTTCGCGATGGCGGCGGCCGCACCGGCGATTCCGATCTCGCCGATACCGCGCAGGGTCGGCCCGGGGAAGTCGTCGCCGGGCTCGTCGATGAACTCGACGTCGAAATCCGGCCGGTCGGCGTGCGTGGGAAGGTAGTACTCTCCGCCCTGTTTCAGAGATGCGCGGTCGTAGGGCATCCGTTCGAGCAGAGCCATCCCGACGCCGAAGGTGATGCCGCCCATCAGCTGGCTGCGGGCCAGTTTCGGGTTCAACACCGGCCCGCAGGCGAAAGCGGCCGCCCAGCGAGTGACCGCGGCCCGGCCGATCTGCTCGTCGACCTCGACCTCGCAGAAGTGCGCCCCGAACGACCGGATGGCCGTGCGCTTGTCGATCGTTGGTGACGTCGTCACCGAAAAGGTCAGTGCCGCTCGCTGTTCGGGAGTCAGAGCCGCCAGCGATTGCACCGTGGGTGCGGCGCTACCGGCCAGTTCGGTCAGGCGGTGCCGCCATTGGGTGGCCGCCTCGGTGACGGCTGCGCCGACGGTGGCGGTGGTCTGCGATGCGCCGCTGCGCGACGTCTCGGGGAAGGACGAGTCTCCGGAGTCGAACGCCACCGCCGACAGCGGCAGCCCGGTGATGTCCGCGGCGAGTTGGGTCATGACGGTGCGCACCCCGTTGCCGATCTCGTGGGTGGCCGAAGCGAACCGCACGCATCCGTCGGCGCCGGTGCTGACCTGGCAGCCCGCCGCCATCTGCCGGGCGGGAAAGGTCGCGGTGGCCATTCCCCAGCCGACCTGCAGTCCGTTTCGCCGAAGGCTGCCAGTGCCCGCCGGCCGGTGCGCCCAGCCGAACCGATCCGCCGCCGACCGGTAGCAATCCAGGAGATGCTTGTCCGACCAGGGTCTGCCGCTGGTCTGGTCGATGTCGACGTGATTGCGGATCCGCAGTTCCAGCGGGTCTATCCCTACCTTTTCGGCCAATTCGTCCATGGCGACCTCCAGGGCGAACAAGCCGCTCGACTCACCGGGTGCGCGCATGAACGACGGTGTGGCCACGTTGATGCGCTCAACGCGGTGGGACACCTCCAGCCGCGGCGAGTGATACAGAAACCGGCTCGATACTCCGGCCGGCTCGCAGAAGTCTCCGACCACGGAGGTTTCGGTGACGGTGTGGTGAGCGGTGCTGGAGATGAGCCCCGCGGCATCGGCCAGCAAGGTGACGTCCTGCTCGGTGCGGGGCCGGTAACCGGTGGCGGCGAACATCTGCTTCCGAGTGAGCACGAGCTTGACCGGCCGGTGCACCTCGCGGGCGGCGACCGCGCACAGCAGCACATGCGCCCACAAGAAGACCTTCGATCCGAAGGCGCCACCCACCAGGGGTGAGATCACCCGAACCGACGATCCGGGCAGTCCCAGGCAGTGGGCCAGCAGCCGCTTCTCCCCGCTGATCCAGCGGGTGCTGTCGTAGACGGTGAGCCGATCGCCGTCCCACCGGGCGATTGTCGCGCACAGCTCCAGCGGGTACGGGGCAGTCGCCGCCGTGGCGTAGTGCGCCGAAACCCGTACCGGGACAGCGTGTTCGACTGCTGCACCGCGGTGGTCCTGCAGCTTTTCGTCGACCACCTCCACCCAGTGATCGGGCCAGTAGCTACCGGAGCGAACTGCGGTGTCGTCATCGCCGCCGTCAAGCTCGGTCTCGGCCCGGGCGTCGAGCACAGCTTCGGCCCGCCGGTAGGCCAACGCGAACTCCGAGGCGGCGTAGGTGGCGTTTTCGGACGTGTCGGCAATGACGACCGCGACGTGCTGTCCGACGTGGTGCACGCTCAGATCCGAGAGCGGAGGTCGGCGTTCGACCGGCCAGGTCTCGCTGAAATCGGTGGGTGGCGGGATGAGTCGCGGGCAATTCATCGGAGTCAGTACGTGCAGCACACCGGGCGCGGCCTGGGCGCGCGCTGCCGCCTCGGCCATCGACTCGGCGGTGATCTCCCCGCGGGCAACCTCGGCACCGACAAGCACCGCATGCACTGCGCCGGGTACCTCGGTGTCGGCCGTATAGCGGGCCGCACCGGTGACTTTGGCTTCACCTTCGACCCGATTTACCGGTACCCCGACGCAGGACGCAACAGGCCCGAGTGTCATGAGGCATCACCTTCCCGCACTACAGGCCACCCTAGGGCCGACTACTCGTGCTCTGCCATCAAACAGGGCCGGCCGCACCGTGACGGTAGGCGTCGACTCAGCTGACGCTTCGCCCACCGAGCCTCGAGCCGGCGACAGGGGCCAGCGCCAGAACCACTACCAGCGGCAGGAGTTGCACGACCGGGACGAATGGGCGAGCCGGCAGACGCATGCACACCGTGGCCAGCACAGCCCCGATGACCAGGGCAATGAGCAGCCCGAGGTCGCGCGTCACATTGCGAACGTGCTGTCCGCGCGCCAGCGAAGTGACCACCGTGGTCAGCGTCCCGGTGAGGTAGGTCGTCGAAAGCCCCGATACTCCGAACCGCCGCACCGCACTGCTCTGAATGCCCAGCGCCAGTGCGCACACACCCAGCAGCGCCGGTTGCGCCACCAGGTCAGGATGGCCGGCCAGCGACCACCAGGCGATGGCGAAAGCGCCGAACAAGGCGGTTTCCACCGCGAGTGCCCGCGTAACAGCCGGCGGCCACTCGGGATCATCGGGACAAGCGCTGCCGGCCAGCCGCGCCCCGACCGCACATCCGACGATGTAGCCGATGACCGCCAACACGATCTGCTCTGCGAGCCTCAGATCGGGCCGTCCCAGCGATATGCCAAGCAACACAAGGTTGCCCGTCATCACGCTGGTGAAAGCACCACCGAGGGCGAGGAAGGCCACCGCGTCGGTCGCTCCGCTGGTGACGGCAAGGGCGACTGACGCCGCGCCACGCAGACGCCCAGATTGCGGGCGGCCCATCTGCGCTAGTTCTTCCGCCGGTGCGAGCCACGTTGCTTCATCTGCATGCCACAGGCTAGAACGCCATCTCATCGAACGCCTGCTGACCGGAGCTGTTCGCGCTGCAATGACAACAACGCAGACAGATTCAAAGAACGGGGATCCCGTATGTCCCGATGGAGCAATCAGTCGAGAATTTGCGTCGTTGTGAACATCATCGATTAGCGCGACTACCCACATACCGAAACACTCGCCCGCCTATGCTAAAAAACCGGGACGTCGGTCAAGCGCCTTGTCTCACAGGCCGGCATCGTGGTTCAGGTTTGGTCGATATTCGAAGGCGAACGCAGAGGGCCCGAAATTGGGGAGGTAGGAATTGTTCAATGAGAAGCACGTCGATGCCATACTGAAGTCGGTTGTCATACTGAATCAATCGCTTGGGATATGGGCGGTGATGATCCCCATTGCATTGGCCGTGATCGTACTGGTGCTGCTCATTAACGCCTATCGCCAACCGGGGAGACAGAGCACGAGATGGGTACTTGCGAGCCTCGCGGGCGTGTATGTGTATTCGGGATTCACGATATTGCTCGGCTCGGCTGCAATGGGAGGGTCGTTTGCGATGATCGGTGCGGTGGCGCTCTGGCTCGTCGCACTGCTGCTGGTCCTGGATGTGATCGTGGGATGGACCGAGGTCCGGATGTCACAAAGATTGGATATACGAATTGCATCCATCACGCTGATGGTCTCAGGAATCGTCCTGTATCCGATCCTGGAGATGCTGCTCGGGTTTAGATGGCCACGGATGGTACTATTCGGTGCGGAATGTCCGACGACCATATTCCTGATCGGGCTGTTGATTGGTTGCATCCCGAAGGTCAATAAGCTGCTCTATGTCCTCGTCAGCCTGAACGCGATGGCAACCGGTTTTTCCGTGGCGACTCACGGCGCCCCGTTTGATTTCATGTACGCGGCTGCGGGGCTTACAGGAGCCGTCATGATGCTAATTTACGCAAAGTCTATCTTTAGCGGCAATGGGACCAGTGGGTCATTCGGCGGCTCCGCGAACGCTGGGTCGACGATCGCGAATACTCCACGCCGCGGAAGCAGGTGAGCGTGAGCCTTCACGCTGGATAGCAGCATCCGATCGCCAATATCGTCGACGGTTCACTGGAGGTCGGGCCAAGTTGGCCTCAGAAGCTGGGTGACCAAAGCCTCCTGTCCCCGATGCTGCCGGCGACCCAGCTGCCGCGGTGCGTCACCTTGTCGTCAGCGGTCGACCGGCTCACGCTCTCGTCGACAACTCGGAATCTGCTCGGCTTGTCGTGGTCGGT
>Ga0210086_1000012_pt1 | contig 139080 bp, 137 predicted proteins | sample China_Galinas_PW_3_FD_184867 | JGI IMG/M metagenome (GOLD analysis project Ga0210086, IMG submission 184867) | Wetland microbial communities from San Francisco Bay, California, USA, that impact long-term carbon sequestration - China_Galinas_PWB_D2... | ecosystem: Environmental > Aquatic >...
CCCAGCGTCAGATCGTCGACGAGCTTGCCGAGTCGTCGCGCCGCGCGGAGGTGCCGGTCCGGGAAGTCACCGGCCTGGCGCCCGGCGGCCAAGTGCCCGACGCGCTGATCGTCGACCGGGCGCACTGGGTCCGCCTTGCCGCCAGCTCGATGCAGGTGATGACGGGCGGCAGCGGCAAGCCACGCGGCGTGCTGCGGGGGCGTATCACCGGCGCGCAGACCGGTGCGGTGCTGGCGTTCGTGGCGGCGGGGATTCTGGGGCAGTACGACCCGTTTGCGGCCGATGAGCCTCTCGGGCGAAGAGGAAACAGCAGCGATGAGCCTCTCGGGCGAAGAGAGGACGGCACAGCCGGCGGCAAGCTGCTGCTGATCTACCCAAACATCATTGCCGTCGAACGCCAATTGCAAGTTCTTCCACGAGATTTCAGGCTCTGGGTGTGTCTGCACGAAGTGACGCACCGAGTGCAGTTCACTGCGAACCCGTGGCTGGCGCACTATATGTCGTCGGCGCTCGGTGTCATCACCGAGGAGGCTGCTGACGACTTCGGCAACGTCGTGGGCCGGCTGGCCGACTATGTCCGTGAACGCCGTGACGGCGCACCGGCCGCGCCGAACTCGGACGGGATCATCGGCCTGCTGCGCGCGATCCAGTCTGACCCGCAGCGCCAGGCCCTCGACCAGCTGCTGGTGCTGGGCACGCTCCTCGAGGGCCACGCCGACCATGTGATGGACGCGGTCGGACCGGCCGTGGTGCCGACGGTGGCGACGATCCGTGCCCGCTTCGACGAGCGGCGACGCCGCCGGCAGCCCCCGCTGCAACGGCTGATCCGCGCGTTGTTGGGCTTCGACGCCAAGATCAGCCAGTACACGCGCGGCAAGGCGTTCGTGGATGCGGTGGTGTCACGGGTCGGCATGGAGCGGTTCAACGCCATCTGGTCGGGTCCGGGCACGCTGCCGCTGCCCGACGAGATCGACAAGCCCGAGCGATGGATCGAACGAGTGCTGTAGCCGCGCTCAGCGAGGCGGTATCGGCGTTCGCGCGACGCTATCCCATCGGTGGAAAGCCTTGGTGCGTGGCCCTTTCCGGTGGCCCCGACTCGTTGGCGCTGACAGCGGTCTGCGCGGGAATGCGAGCCACCACCGCACTGATCGTCGACCACGGGCTGCAAGCGGGCTCGGCCGCGGTGGCCGACACGGCCAGACGTCACGCGATTGCACTCGGGTGTGTGGAGGCGCGGGTGCTGCGGATCGAGGTGGGCAAGCAGGGCGGCCCTGAAGCGGCCGCGCGAAGCGCCCGGTACACCGCGCTGCGCGAGGCGAGCGCCGACGCGCCCGTGCTGCTCGGACACACCCTCGACGACCAGGCCGAGACCGTTCTGCTGGGGCTCGGCCGCGGGTCGGGGGCGCGGTCGCTGGCGGGTATGCGTTCTCATCAACCTCCGTGGTGCCGCCCCCTGCTGGGCGTGCGTCGTGCCGTCACCCACGCCGCATGCGACGAACTTGGGCTGCACCCCTGGCGGGATCCGCACAACGCCGACCGGCGCTACACGCGTGCCCGTCTGCGCCTCGACGTGCTGCCGCTGCTGGAGGACGTGCTCGGCGGCGGGGTCGCCGAGGCACTGGCCCGAACCGCCTCGGCGCTGCGGGAAGACTGCGACGCGCTCGACGACCTCGCGAACGCCGAACTCGAGACGGCGATCGTCTCCCAGGGGCTGGACGTATGCTCACTGACCGACTTGCCGGATGCGTTGCGCCGCAGAGTGATCCGAGGATGGCTGCTCGCTGGCGGGGCAACCAATCTCACCGACAACCAGATTCGGCGCGTGGACGAACTGGTGACGAACTGGCACGGCCAGGGTGGCGTGGCCGTCGGGTCCGAGCTGCGCAGCCAGCGGCTGGTCGCGGCCCGCCGCGACGCCAGGTTGCGGCTACACCGCGAGCCGGTCTGACGCCGCGGTGGTCCGTGCAGGTTGGGCATGGCACCCTGATGGCGTGGCAGCACAGGCGGCAGCCGACATGTATCCGGGCGACATCAAGTCGGTGCTGGTGACCGAGAGCCAGATCCAGGACCGCACGTCCGAGCTGGGCGCCGCCATCGGCGAGCGGTATCGGGGACTCATCGACGGCGCCGGTGACGATCTGCTGCTGGTGACGGTCCTCAAGGGTGCGGTGATGTTCGTCTCCGACCTCGCCCGTGCGATCCCGCTGCCGACGCAGCTGGAGTTCATGGCCGTCAGCTCCTACGGTTCGGCGACATCATCGTCGGGCGTGGTGCGCATCCTCAAGGACCTGGACCGCGACATCCACGACCGCGACGTGCTGATCGTCGAGGACATCGTCGACTCCGGCCTCACGCTGTCGTGGCTGCTGCGCAACCTCGCCGCCCGTCATCCGCGGTCGCTGCGGGTGTGCACGCTGCTGCGCAAACCCGAGGCGGTGCGCTCGGATGTCGAGATCGACTTTGTCGGCTTCGACATCCCGAACGAGTTTGTGGTCGGCTACGGGCTCGACTACGCCGAGCGCTATCGCGACCTGCCCTACATCGGCACGCTCGACCCGCGGATCTACCAGGACTAGACCAGCTGCCAGATCACCGTCACCGAGAAGCTGACCGTCTGCTGGCCGGGCTCCAGCGGTACCGCCTCTGTCATCGCACGCGGCATCGGAGCCGATGTCGGCGGGACGGCCCCGCTGGCCTCCGATATCGAGATGACCTTGCCCAGCTTGAGTCCCGACAGCTGCGCGTACTGCTCGGCGCGAGACTTGGCGTCGTCGAAGGCCCCCGCGCGCGCATCCTTGACCAACTGCGAGTCGTCGTCGATGGAGTAGTTGACCGAGTTGATCCTGGTCGCGTCGCCGCCGGTGCCAACGATCAGGGCAAGGGTCTGCGACGCCGCGCCGAGGTCGCGAATCTTCACGGAGACAGAGTTGCCTGCGCGGTAGCCAGTGATCGACGACGAATCGGGGCCGTACTGAGGCTGCAACGTGACTGACGTGGTGCTGATGTCCTTGCGGTCGACTTTTGCGTCGTTCACCAGTGCGTCGATCACCGCGCGGGTGCGGCCGCTGGTCTGGTTCATCGCGGTGGTGACGTCCGGCGCGGTGGCCTCGATCGAGACGTTCGCGGTCAGCGTGTCCGGGGTGCCCTGCACCTTCCCGGAGCCGACCACGGTGACCTGCCTGCTGTCTGGACCGGGTTGCGGCGACGAGTCCGTCTGCTGATCGCACGCTGCCAACACTCCGATCGCGAGAGCCGCGGTGAGGAGCGCTATTCCATTGCGCATCAGGCCTTCTGACCTTCCATTTCCTCGCTGTGTTCGCCGATCGCCTTGACGATCGCTTCGCCGGCGCGGCCGAGCAGCTCGCCGCGCTTGCCCTGCGCCCACTCGTGCGATGCGCGTGGCGCGTTCAGCTGGCCCTTGAAGTGCGGAATCACCTTGCGCGCAAACAGTTCATACGAATGATAGGTCGCCGCTGGTGACGCCCAGTCATGGCCCAGCATCAGGAAGGTTCCGAAGCCGCCGGAGCGGTCCAGCAGATCTTGGATGTAGGTGATCGCGTCGTCCGGTGTGCCGATGCAGCCGCTGCCTTTGGCCGCATACTCCTCGACGAATTCCCGCGACGAGCGCGCACCCTCGACCGTCTCGGCCAGCGGCACGAAACCCGCTGCGCCGAAGTAGTTCACGAAGTCCTCGAGCCCATACGTGCAGTCGTCCAGCGCCTGGTCGCGAGTGTCGGCCAGATGCATGATGCCCAGCACCCGCCAGTTTCGCCGGTCGGGTTCGCCGCGTCCGGATTTGTCGGCCTGGTCGGCCACCAATGCCCAGGCATCTTCAATCGCCGCGTAGCCACCCGGCACCGACATCGACAGCGACAACAGCGACGTACCGAGCTGGCCCGCGAGCCGTGGGCCCGAGGGTGAAATCATTGCCGCCGTGGAGATTTCGGGATAGGGCCAGGTGAGCGGGCGGATGTGCAGCTGGGCGTCGCGCAGCGTGAACCAGTCGGAGTGCCTGTCGATCCGTTCGCCAGGCCGCGCCCGAAACAGTGCAAGGATCGTCTCCAGCGACTCCTGCATCATCCGCCGCTGCTCCACCGGGTCGATACCCATCATGTACGCGTCCGATGGCAAGGCGCCGGGCCCGGTGCCGAACATCGTTCTGCCACGGGTCAGGTGATCGAGCAGCACCCACCGGTCGGCCACCATGAGCGGGTGGTGGTAGGGCAGCGACACGACGCCGGTGCCGAGCCGAATGTGTTTGGTGCGCTCGGCGGCGGCCGCGATGAACACCTCGGGGCAGGCGATGAGTTCGTAACCGCCGGAATGGTGTTCACCGAACCAGACTTCGTCATAGCCGAGCCGGTCCAGGGCAACCGTGCGCTCGAGGTCGTATTCCAGGGCGACCGTGGGGGATTGCCCGACCGGGTGAAACGGCGTAATGAACACGCCGAAGTTGAGCGGACTCATCACTTCTCCAATCCGGATAGAAACTTCAGAAGCGCCTCATTGACCTCGTCGGGCCGCTCCTGCTGGATCCAGTGACCCGCGCCGTCGATCACCAGTTCCTCATACGCGCCCGTCACCACCTCGGTGGCGCGGTCTGAGCGGGTGAACGTCCGCACGGCGTCCTTTGACCCCGTGATGAACAGCGCCGGCACCGCGACGGTGCGAGCGGGGGTGTCGGCAGTCAGCTCCCAGTTGCGATCGAAGTTGCGGTACCAGTTCAGCCCGCCGGTGAAGCCGGTGCGGGTGAACGCCGCGACGTAGTGGTTGAACTCGTCCTGCGAGATCCAGTCGGCCAGCGCGATCGGTTTCGGCAGCCGTTGCACCCATCCATCTGGCCCCGGTGCGAGCATGCGAGCCGCGGCTCCCCGGTCTTCGGGCCGTCGCGGGCCGCCGAAGACTCGCAGCATCGTCTCTCGCGTGTCGCGGCCGAGGTTGGCGTCGGCCACGCCGGGCTCCTGGAAATAGAGAATGTAGAAGAAGTTCTCGCCGAACTGCTCGCGCCAGATCTGGGTCGGCGGTTTCAGCGGGCGGGGCACCGGGGGCACGCTCAGACCGACCACGCCGGAGATGCGGTCGGGGTGCAAAAGCGGGAAGTTCCACGCCACCATTGCGCCCCAGTCGTGGCCGACGAGCACTGCCTTCTCGGCGCCGGCGTCGTCGAGCAGTCCGGCGATGTCACCGCACAGCGCGACGATGTCGTAGTCCTCGATGGCTTCCGGCTTCGACGAGCCGCCGTAACCACGCTGATCGGGGGCCAGTACGTGATAGCCGGCATCCGCCAGCGCCGGGATCTGATGCCGCCACGAGTAGGCGAGCTCGGGAAACCCGTGTGCCAGGACTATCAGCGGGGCGCCGCGCCGGCCGGCCTCGATGACGCGCAGCCGCACCCCGTTCGTGTCCACTAACCGCTCGGTTGAGGTGACCACCGTCTCACCCAAGCACAGGGCCGCTCCGTCGGGAAAGGCCCTCACCGGCGGCGAAACCGGTGTCTCGCACACAAAGAGCCAGTACAGCCGTGCGAAACTCCGGTTTCGCGGAACTGGCCCAGGCGAACCCCGTCGGGAACTACGGATCGTTGGTCTAGCGGTAGCCTGAACTAACTCCTCGCACGCAGTTGGAAGGACCTGGCCGCCCCGGCCGAGATGTGATGAACCGGAAAAACGTGATCCGCACGCTCACGGTGATCGCCGTGGTGTTGTTGCTGGGCTGGTCCTTCTTCTACTTCAGTGACGACACCCGCGGTTTCAAGCCGGTTGACACGTCGGTCGCCGTCGCGCAGATCAACTCCGACAACGTCAAAAGCGCCCAGATCGACGACCGCGAACAGCAGCTGCGGCTGACGCTGAAATCCGGCAACGAGCAGACCAGCGGCAGCGACAAGATCATCACGAAGTACCCGACCGGCTACGCAGCGACGCTGTTCGACCAGCTCAGCGGCAAGAACGCAGCGGTCAACACGGTCGTCAACCAGGGCAACATGCTCGGGTCGCTGTTCATCTACCTACTGCCGCTGCTGCTGCTCGTCGGACTCTTCGTGATGTTCTCGCGGATGCAGGGCGGCAGCCGGATGGGCTTCGGGTTCGGCAAATCGCGGGCCAAGCAGCTGACCAAGGACATGCCTAAGACCACGTTCGACGACGTGGCCGGCGTCGACGAGGCGGTCGAGGAGCTCTACGAGATCAAGGACTTCCTGCAGAACCCGTCGCGGTACCAGGCGCTGGGCGCCAAGATCCCCAAGGGCGTACTGCTCTTCGGACCGCCCGGAACCGGCAAGACGCTGCTGGCCCGCGCCGTCGCGGGCGAGGCCGGCGTTCCGTTCTTCACCATCTCCGGCTCGGACTTCGTCGAGATGTTCGTCGGCGTCGGGGCCTCGCGGGTACGCGACCTGTTCGAACAGGCCAAGCAGAACAGCCCGTGCATCATCTTCGTCGACGAGATCGACGCGGTGGGTCGGCAGCGTGGCGCAGGCCTAGGCGGTGGCCATGACGAACGCGAGCAGACGCTCAACCAGCTGCTGGTCGAAATGGACGGTTTCGGTGACCGAACCGGCGTCATCCTCATCGCTGCCACGAACCGACCCGACATCCTCGACCCGGCGTTGCTGCGGCCAGGCCGCTTCGACCGGCAGATCCCGGTCACCAACCCAGACCTCAACGGGCGCAAGGCGATTCTGCGCGTGCACTCGGTCGGTAAGCCGATGGCCAACGACGCCGACCTCGACGGGCTGGCCAAGCGCACCGTCGGCATGTCCGGCGCGGACCTCGCGAACGTCATCAACGAGGCCGCGCTGCTCACCGCCCGCGAGAACGGCACCATCATCACCGGGGCGGAGCTCGAAGAGGCGGTGGACCGGGTGGTCGGCGGGCCCCGTCGCAAGAGCCGCGTGATCAGCGAGCTGGAGAAGAAGATCACCGCCTACCACGAGGGCGGTCACACGCTGGCGGCCTGGGCGATGCCCGACATCGAGCCGATCTACAAGGTGACGATCCTGGCCCGCGGCCGCACCGGCGGTCATGCCGTGTCGGTTCCCGAGGACGACAAGGGCTTGATGACCCGCTCGGAGATGATCGCCCGTCTGGTCTTCGCGATGGGCGGTCGTGCAGCCGAGGAGCTGGTGTTCCGCGAGCCGACGACGGGCGCCGTGTCCGACATCGATCAGGCCACCAAGATCGCCCGCGCGATGGTCACCGAGTACGGGATGAGCGCGAAGCTCGGCGCGGTCAAATACGGCACCGAACACGGCGACCCGTTCCTGGGCCGCACGATGGGCACCCAGTCGGACTATTCACACGAAGTCGCCCGTGACATCGACGACGAGGTCCGCAAGCTGATCGAGGCCGCCCACACCGAGGCCTGGGAGATTCTCACCGAGTACCGCGACGTGCTGGACACGCTGGCCGGCGAGCTGCTGGAGAAGGAGACGCTGCACCGCGCCGATCTGAAGGCGATCTTCGCCGACGTGACGAAGCGGCCGCGGCTGACGGTGTTCGACGACTTCGGCGGCCGCATCCCGTCGGACAAGCCGCCGATCAAGACGCCCGGCGAGCTGGCGATGGAGCGCGGCGAACCCTGGCCGAAACCGGTCCCCGAACCGGCGTTCCGGAAGGCGCTCGCGCAGGCCGGCGACGAGACCGAAGCGCCCCGCGACGCGACCGGCAATGGCAACGGCTCCAACGGTCGTCCGGCGCGGCCTCAGCCGGTTCCGGCGGCCACCCAGCCGGACTACGGTGCGCCGGCGGGATGGCGCGCACCGGGCTGGCCGCCGCAGGAGCCGCAGGCTCAGCGGTATCCGCCAGCGCAGGCCTATGGGCCTTCCCACCAGCATCCACAGGGCCAGTCACAATCGGATGACGCAGCTGGCGGGCAGCAGCGCGACGAGCAGGGTCCTGAACCCGGCCGCTCCGGTCCGTCCAATCAGGGCTGACTGACGAACGGAGGCGTTGATGGCCCAGCCGAATTCGCGCATCTCGAGGATCGGCGTGTTCGACCGGGAGCGAGTCGAGGACGCGATCCGGGAGTTGCTGATCGCGATCGGCGAGGACCCCGACCGGCACGGGCTGCGGGATACACCCGCCCGGGTGGCGCGGGCCTACCACGAGATGTTCGCCGGTCTTTACACCGACCCGGACAGCGTCCTCGACACCACCTTCGACGAGCAACACGACGAGCTCATCCTGGTCAAAGAGATCCCGCTGTACTCGACGTGCGAACACCACCTGGTGTCGTTTCACGGGGTCGCACATGTCGGCTACATCCCTGGTGAGGACGGCCGGGTGACCGGCCTGTCGAAGATCGCCCGGGTCGTGGACCTGTACGCCAAACGTCCTCAGGTGCAGGAGCGGCTCACCGGCCAGATCGCCGACGCGCTGATGCGCAAGCTCGACCCGCGGGGGGTGATCGTGGTGGTGGAGGCCGAGCACCTCTGCATGGCGATGCGCGGCGTACGCAAGCCCGGCGCGGTCACCACCACCTCCGCGGTACGCGGGCAGTTCAAGACCGACAAGGCATCGCGGGCCGAGGCGCTGGAACTGATCCTGCGGAAGTGACTCAACACAGCCTTCGGTTCGCTCCGGTAACGAGCGTGCAGGTGATGGGGGTCGTCAACGTCACCGACGACTCCTTCTCCGACGCAGGATTGTTCCTCGACCGCGACCGCGCTGTCGAACACGGGGTGGCGCTCGCGGCCGACGGCGCCGCGATCATCGACGTGGGCGGTGAGTCCACCCGGCCCGGTGCCAGCCGAGTCGAGCCGCGAATCGAAACCGAACGCATCGTGCCCGTCGTCAAAGACCTTGCCGCGCAAGGCGTCACAGTCAGCATCGACACGACGCGGGCTGAGGTCGCGGCTGCCGCCCTTGCGCACGGCGCGCGCATGGTCAACGACGTCTCCGGCGGCCGCGCCGATCCGAAGATGGCGGCGCTGGTCGCCGATGCCGGCGTGCCGTGGGTGTTGATGCACTGGCGGTCGGCCGGCGCGGCACGGCCTCACGACGTTCCCGAGTACGGCGACGTCGTCGCCGAAGTCAAGGCGGAGTTGTTGCAGAGCGTCGACGCCGCGACATCGGCGGGCGTGGACCCGGCACGGTTGATCGTCGATCCCGGTCTCGGTTTCGCCAAGACGGCACAGCACAATTGGGCGTTGCTGCGGGCGCTGCCCGAACTCGTCGGCAGCGGAATACCGGTCTTGGTCGGTGCGTCGCGCAAGCGTTTCCTGGGGTCGCTGCTGGCCGATGCGCGCGGCGAGCGACCACCGGGCGGGCGCGAAACCGCGACGGCCGTGGTGTCTGCACTGGCCGCATTGCAGGGGGCGTGGGGCGTGCGTGTGCATGACGTGCGCGCGACGGTCGATGCGTTGAAAGTTGTCCAGGCATGGACGCCGGGATTCCGCTGTGACTGACCGAATTGAGCTGCGCGGCTTGACGGTTCGCGGCCGGCATGGCGTGTTCGAGCACGAGCGCCGAGACGGCCAGGAGTTCGTCGTCGACATCACGGCGTGGCTTGACCTCGACCGCGCCGGCGCGAGCGACGACCTGGCCGATACCGTCGACTACGGCGAACTGGCCAAGCGGGCGGCCGACATCGTGGGCGGCCCGCCCAGGAACCTCATAGAAGCGGTTGCCGCCGACATAGCCGACGACCTGATGCGCGACGAACGGATCCACGCCGCCGAGGTCACGATCCATAAGCCGCAGGCACCGATACCGCTGGAATTCACCGACGTATCGGTGGTGGCGCGGAGGTCCCGTCGGTGACCCGGGCGGTGCTGTCGATCGGCTCTAATCTCGGCGACCGACTGGCGCGGCTGCAATCGGCGGTCGACGGGCTGGGCGGCTCGGTGGTCGCGGTCTCACCCGTGTACGAGACGGCGCCGTGGGGCGGCGTGGAGCAGGGTCCGTTCCTCAACGCGGTGGTCATCGCCGACGACGCGGAGTTGGGCGGCCACGGCTGGTTGCGCCTCGGCCAGAAACTGGAGAACGCCGCCGAGCGGGTCCGTGGTGAACGCTGGGGCCCCCGCACGCTCGACGTCGATGTGATCACCTGCTCCGCCGACGGGCGAGAGCTCGTGGTCCGCGACCCCGACCTGACCTTGCCGCACCCGCTGGCGCATCTGCGCGCGTTCGTGCTGGTGCCGTGGCTGGCGATCGACCCGGCGGCCGCGCTGACCGTCGCCGAGGTGCCCACGCCCGTGACCCGGCTGCTCGACGACATCGAGCCCGTCGACAAGGCCGGTGTCATGCCCACCGACCTGACACTGCGGTCGACGGTGTGAGATGGGGCCGACCCGCAAGCGTGACCTGACGGCCGCGGTAGTCGCCGTTGCGTTGGCGGGCTACTTCGTGACGGCGGCGGTTTATCCCGGCTGGTTTCCTCCGATCACCGTCTGGACCGGGGTGTCCCTGTTGGGAATTGCGGCGGCGGAAGCCGTGTGGGGGCGCCAGGTGCGCTCGAAGATCAGCGACGGGATGATCGGCGACGGCGGCGGCAGGCTTCACCCACTTGCGGTCGCGCGCACGGTGATGATCGCGAAGGCGTCAGCCTGGGTCGGAGCGCTGATGCTCGGATGGTGGGTCGGCGTGCTGGCGTACCTGTTGACCAACCGGTCGTTGAGCGTCGCCGTCGACGACACCCCCGGCGCGGTCGTGGCGGCCGCCAGCGCTCTCGCGCTGATCATCGCCGCGCTTTGGCTCCAGCATTGCTGCGAGAAGCCCGAAGAGCCACCGGACAACGCGGGCGCAACCGGCGAATAGAATCGCCGGGCGGGGTCGACACGCGACGTGACCTCGGCGGGTACAGTTCGGCGCATGACCGATCTGAGCCGCGGCGCCCGGTCACGGCGCGGCGGTCGCAGGCCGGGTTGGCTACTTCTGTCGGTGTTGCTAGTCCTGGCCATTGCGGCCAGTTCCGCGCTGGTGTTCACCGAGCGCGTCGAGCTACTGAAGCTCGCTGTGATCCTGTCGCTGTGGGCGGCCGCGATCGCGGCGTTCGTCTCCGTGATCTACCGCCGGCAGAGCGACTTGGATCGGGCCAAGGCGCGCGACCTGAAGCTGGTGTACGACCTTCAGCTGGACCGCGAGATCTCCGCGCGCCGCGAGTACGAGCTGGAGGTGGAGTCCCAGCTGCGCCGAGAGCTGGCCTCCGAACTGCGGGCGCAGGCGGCCGAAGAGGTCTCCGAGTTACGGGCCGAGCTGGCCGCCCTGCGCAACAACCTCGAGATCCTGTTCGACGCGGACCTGTCGCATCGGCCGGCCATCGAGCCGGAGCGGACGACCGTACGGGCCTACAGCGATTGGCAGCGCGACAGCGAGGTCACCGACCCGGGCCGCAACATTCCGCGGTTCGTAGAGTCCACTCCGCGCCAGGAAGCCGACGATGGCACCGAGAGCGCGATTATCGACGTGCCTGAGGAACCGCCGGTCCCCGACGAGCCCGAGGAGCAGGCGCCCGTTGCGGCTGAGGCGCCGGAGTGGACGCCCCCGGAGCCGGTGTGGACCCCGCCGCAGCCCGAGTCGGCGGTCCATGCCGAGCACCCGGTGGAGTCCGGTGGACGCCACGGGATTCGTGCCGACCGTGACTGGCAGCCCGCTCCGGCCGAAGGGCAGTGGGTGCCGCCGGGCGCACCGGGCAGCAATTGGGTGTCCACCAACGGCGCGTCCGCGGCGCCGGAGCCGCCCCCGGTCCCGCCGCAGCCTGTCCCCGCCGACCCGGGCCGCGGGCGTCACTTCAACCCTGCGGAGCCGGTCGGGGCGCGCTGGGGATATCAACCGGTCGCCGGTGAGCGGCCGGCCGACAACATCCGCCATGCGGCGCACCCGCACCAAGAAGAGCCCGTGGCCAGGCATGGAGCGCCGGGAGACACCCGCGCGCAAAGTCAGCACGGCGAGGGCCACGGCCAGTCGGTGGCGGAGCTGCTGGCGCGTCTGCAGGCCGGCGCGGCGCCCACCGGGGGCGGCCGTCGACGGCGTCGCGACGGCTGAGCTAACCTGGTCTGGACCGTCCGGTACCCGCCTGGCAGGACCGGAACGAATTCTCGACATACTTTGCGAGGTCTGCGATGGAGCAGTCCCCCGCTAGCGGGTGGGGCCCCCACGACGGACTGCGCCCGGCTCGACTCTCGGTCGGGATCATTTCCGCCGGGCGGGTTGGCACCGCGCTCGGCTCGGCGCTGGAGCGTGCCGGCCACGTCGTCGTCGCCTGCAGCGCTGTGTCGCACGCGTCTAAGGAGCGGGCGGCCCGCCGGCTGCCCGATACAGCTGTGCTCCCGGTCCACGAGGTGGCGGCTCGCGGCGAGTTGGTGCTGCTAGCGGTGCCCGACGCCGAGCTGCCCAGCGTGGTGTCCGGACTCGCCGCCACCCGCGCGGTGCGGCCGGGCGCCATCGTCGTGCACACGTCCGGCGCCAACGGCATCGCAGTGCTGGCGCCGCTGACCGGCCTGGGCTGTCTGCCGCTGGCCATTCACCCGGTGATGACGTTCACCGGTTCCGACGAGGACATCGCCCGGTTGCCCGACACCTGCTTCGGGATCACCGCGGCCGACGCCGTCGGCTATGCGATCGGCCAATCGCTGGTCCTGGAAATGGGCGGCGAACCTTTCCGGGTGCGGGAGGACGACCGCACGCTCTACCACGCCGCGCTGGCCCATGCCGGCAACCACGTCGTCACCGTGGTCGCCGACGCGCTCGAAGCGCTGCGCGCCGCGCTGAAGGGCCAGGTGGGGGAATCTGCCGATTGCGGAGGACTGCTCGGTCAGCAAATCGTCGACGATGCGCCCGGCGGCATCGCCGAACGGGTGCTCGGCCCGCTGACCCGCGCAGCTGTCGACAACACGCTGCAGCGCGGTCAGGCGGCCTTGACCGGTCCGGTTGCCCGCGGCGACGCACACGCCGTCGCCGCTCATCTGCGCGCGCTCACAGAAGCCGACCCGGACCTCGCCGAGGCGTACCGGACCATCTCGCTGCGAACCGCGCAGCGCGCTCATGCGCCCGCCGAAGTCTTTGAGGCGCTTGGCGATTCACCTGATCGGGCGGGCTGCGGTGACAATTAACCTGCGCAAGAAGTTCCATCCCGGCGAGCTGAACGTCTACGCGACGCCGAAAGCCGTCGCCGAAGTGACGCGCGCTCTGCGCCAAACCGGCCGGCGGGTCATGCTGGTGCCGACGATGGGCGCGCTTCACGACGGCCACCTCGCGCTGGTACGGGCCGCCAAACGGGTGCCCGGCTCGGTCGTCGCGGTGTCGATCTTCGTGAACCCGCTACAGTTCGGCAAGGGCGAGGACCTCGGCCACTACCCCCGCGCCATGGAAGCCGATCTGGACCTGCTCCGTGCCGGGGGCGTCGAGGTGGTGTTCGTCCCGCGCGTCGACGCGATGTATCCCGACGGGGCTCGCACATCGGTTCAGCCCGGGTCGCTCGGCGCTGAGCTCGAAGGAGTCTCACGGCCAACACATTTCGCGGGCATGCTGACTGTGGTCCTGAAGCTGCTGCACATCGTCGCCGCGGATCGGGTGTTCTTCGGGGAAAAGGACTACCAGCAGTTGGTCCTGGTCCGGCAGATGGTCGCGGACCTGAATCTCGACGTCCGCGTGGTGGGGGTGCCGACGGTTCGGGAGCCCGACGGGCTCGCGCTGTCGTCGCGCAACCGCTACCTCACTTTCACCGAACGCGATCTCGCCGGAGCAATTTCGGCGGCACTGCTGGCCGGGATGTACGCGGCACCCGGCGGAGCCGACGCCGCTCTGGAGGCCGCCCGCGCGGTTCTCGCGGAAGTGCCCGCGCTCAAGGTCGACTACCTCGAGATCCGTGGCCCAGCACTGGAACCTACGCCGGCCAGCGGGCTCGGCCGCTTGCTCGTGGCCGCACGCCTCGGCGACACCAGGCTCATCGACAACATTGCCATCGATATCGACGGCACCGAAGGTCATTCGGCCGATGGAGCCGGCGATCATCACGAACTGCCCTGGAGGAACTGATGTTACGCACCATGCTGAAGTCCAAGATCCATCGCGCCACCGTCACCGAGGCCGACTTGCACTACGTCGGATCGGTCACCATCGACGCGGACCTGATGGATGCCGTCGATCTGCTCGAAGGCGAGCAGGTGACCATCGTGGACGTCACCAACGGCGCGCGGCTCGTCACGTACGCGATCACTGGTAAGCGCGGCAGCGGTGTCATCGGCATCAATGGCGCTGCGGCCCATCTGGTGCATCCCGGCGACATCGTGATCCTGATCGCGTACGCAATGATGACCGACGCCGAAGCGCGGGCATACCGGCCAAGAGTCGTGTTGGTCGACGCCGACAACAAGCAGGTCGATCTCGGCGACGATCCGGCGTTCGTACCCGATGAGTTCGCGGGTTTGATGTCGCCCTCCACAGGCTCCGGTCTGGTTTCGCCGCGATAGCCATGCTGCTCGCGATCGACGTACGCAACACCCACACCGTGGTCGGCCTGATCGCCGGCTCCGGGTCCCATTCAAAAGTGGCCCAGCGCTGGCGCATCCGCACGGAGTCGGAGGCGACGTCGGACGAAATGGCCCTGACCATAGACGGGTTGATCGGTGACGACTCCGAACGGCTCACCGGAGCGGCCGCCCTGTCGACCGTCCCGTCGGTCTTGCACGAGCTGCGCGAGATGCTCGACCAGTACTGGCCGCTGGTGCCACATGTGCTGATCGAGCCCGGTGTTCGGACCGGCATTCCGCTGCTGGTGGACAACCCCAAGGAAGTCGGTGCCGACAGGATCGTGAACTGCCTTGCCGCCAACCAGAAATACGGCACGGCAGCGATCGTCGTCGACTTCGGCTCCTCGATCTGTGTCGACGTGGTGTCAGCGAAGGGCGAATTCCTCGGCGGCGCAATCGCTCCCGGCATCGAAGTATCGTCCGACGCTGCGGCCGCACGTTCCGCTGCCCTGCGCCGCGTCGAACTGACCCGTCCGCGCAGCGTTGTCGGCAAGAACACCGTCGAGTGCATGCAAGCCGGAGCGGTGTTCGGGTTCGCCGGCCTGGTCGACGGACTGGTCCAGCGGATTCGCGACGACGTCGACGGTTTCGCGGGCGACAACGTCACCGTGGTCGCCACCGGTCATATCGCACCGCTGCTGCTGCCGGCCATGCACACGGTGCAGCACTACGACCGTCACCTCACTTTGGAGGGTCTGCGGCTGGTCTTCGAGCGCAACCGCGACAGCCACCGGGGAAAGCTCAGGCAGGCCCGGTAATCCGACCCCTCCGATTGCGAAACGGGCCTTTTCACCTCCGGGCCAGACCGGTACCTGGTGCCAAGTGCGGCTAATTTGATTGCTAGGTCACGGTTGTGCAAAAGCCGTTGCGCGGTAGTAAGTGAGTGCTAATCTGCGGCCGATGCGATCTGGTGAACACGCTACAGCTGCGGGGGCCATGCATCTGGCATGGAGGTCGTTGCTGGTGATCCAGGGTGCGGGTTTGCACTCACCAAGACCCGGGACACGGGACGGGCCCACTCAATTGATCTTGGCGCCCCACAGTGTCGTACGACGAGGGTAGCGACCAGCTGCTCATTACCACAGTTGGACCAACTCAGTAAAGGCTGAATATGAATCGCCTGATACCGAAAGCGCAACTCAATCAGCGACGTCTCTCGCTTCGACCATCACTCTCCGGGTCGCTCGCGGCCGTGGCCGCGGCGTCCCTTTTCGCATCTGTGGTCACCGGGTGCGGGTCTGAATCGAAGACCTCCGAGTCGTCGACGACAACCGCCGCATCCGGCAGTTCCGAGACCTCCGCGACCACCGCGACGTCGGATGCCCAGCAACAGCTACAGGGTCCACAGGTCGTCGAGGAGGCGGCCAGGACGATGCAAACCCTGCAGTCCGTCCATATCGCTTTGACCGCAACCAATCTCCCGAAACTTCCGGTGTCAAGCGTCGATGCCGACGTCACCAACCAGCCGCAGGGCACCGGTCGCGCGGTCGGCGACGCCAAGTTCAGGCCGACTCCCAACGACCCGTTCGTCGACACGCAGTTCCTGGTTACGGACAAGACGTTCTACACCAAGGATGCCGACGGCAAGTACGTCGCACGCGGGCCGGCGGACAAGATCTACGATCCGGGCATCATCCTCGACAAGGACCTGGGCCTGGCCAACGTCATCAAGAACGTGCAGAACCCGAAGGTGGAGACTCGCGAAACGATCAACGGCGTCGCCACCGTCAAGGTGTCCGGAACCATCGACGCCGCAACCATCGATCCCGTGGTACCGACCCTCGGACAAGGTGGCGGCCAGTTGCCGATCACGTTGTGGATCGCCGACGTGTTCCCGTCGGGAACGGCGACGCCCACCACGACGCTGCCGTCAGAAGCAGCCTCGCCCGGCACCGGCCCCAACCTGGTGCGGATGGTGGTCAACAAGGACCAGGGCTCGGTCGACGTGACACTGTCGAATTGGGCGAAGCCAGTCGACATCCCCAGCCCCACGGGGTAAGGCGCGAGAGTGATCTGCGGATTGGGAATGAGCCGGGGGGTGCGGCCCGGCGGCCGACGCCGCCAACCGTTCCCGGGCTGGTTCCCGTCCGCAGATCACCCGCACCGACGTGGTGCTGGTTCCCCCGCCTCGCCCTTGATCGGGCTTCAATGCGCGGCGGTTGAGGGGGATGTCGCCGCTCCCGGGGGTCGCTGAGGTTGCGGCCCGCACATTGGAACGCCTCCTCGAAGCTGCTGATTTAAGCGGTTGTTCAGTGAAACCCGAGGCGCCGCGAAGGCAATCTGGTCCCGATGCGCCCAAGGGCGTGAGCGATTTGGTGCAACCTCACCGACGGTTCGATCGCCGACGCGGTCGTCAGTCCACGGCGTGGTGGGCCTGCGGCGGTATTCGACGTTCTCGGCAGGGGGCCAGTGGATGACGTCAAGGATCTGTTGAGAATCCGCCAAGGCGGTGCTCCGAGGCTCGGCACAGCCCACAGCAGCACTGCGTACCGCCAGATCTAACCCGATTGACCCGGAGGAACGAGATGACCGACCACCTCACAGAAGTGCGGGAGGGTCCCGCCCCGCGGCCCCCTCATCCGCCGGGCGGACCACCTCCACTGTCGAATGTTTGGGTTTACAACGGCAAGGCCTACGACCTGACCGACTGGATCGACAAGCATCCCGGTGGTGCCTTCTTCATCGGCCGAACCAAGAACCGCGACATCACGTCGATCGTCGGGTCCTATCATCGCAACCCGGAGGCGATCGAGAGAATGCTCGAGCGGTACTCGTTGGGCCGCCCGGCAACACCGCGAGACATCCACCCGAAGAACAACGCGCCGGCGTTCCTATTCAAGGAAGACTTCAATAGCTGGGCCGACACCCCGAAGTACCGCTTCGACGACAAGACCGACCTTCTGCACCGGGTGAAGGCGCGACTGCGCCAGCCTGCGATGACCGCTCGCATCAGGAAGATGGACAGGATCTTCGATATCGTGGTCGCGCTGTTATTCGTTGCCTACTTCGCGGTTCAGGGTCTGAGGTTGGGCATGCCCGCCTGGATGCCGTTGCCGGTCTTTGTGATCGCGATGTTCGTGCTGCGCAGTTCTCTGGTGGGATTCGGTCACTACGCGATCCATCGCGCGCAGAAGGGCATGACCAGGGTCCTGTCGAGCTCCTTCGATCTGAACTATCAGGCGCTGGGATTGGTTGTCGCCGACGGACACACACTGCTGCACCACCCGCATACCCAAAGTGAAGTCGACATCAAGAAGAACGTGTTCACGATGATGATGCGATTGCCGCGCCTCTATCGGATACCCGTGCACACGATTCACAAGTTCGGGCATCTGCTCACTGGCATGGCCATCCGGGTTGTCGACGTCGTCAGAATCACCCGCAAGGTCGGCGTCAACGAGCTGTACGGTAACTGGCGCAACGCCCTTGCACACTTCACCGGGTCGGCCTTCGTGCGCTTGCTGCTCGTTGGCGAGATGGTTGCTTTCTTGATCGCCGGCGACTTCTGGGCGTGGGCGTTGCAGTTCGTCGTGACACTGTGGATCAGCACCTTCCTGATCGTGGCAAGCCACGACTTCGAGGAAGAAGTCGACGAGGTGCCGGCTATCCACACCGACGATTGGGGCGTGCACCAGGTCGAGGAGGCCTACGACCTGAAGGTGATCGGGAACCGGTATCTCGACTGCTTCCTGTCGGCCGGACTCAGTTCGCACCGCGTCCATCATGTGCTGCCGTACCAGCGCAGCGGATTCGCCAACATCGCCACCGAGGACGTGCTGCGTGAGGAGGCTGCGAAGGCCGGCGTCGCCTGGCTTCCCGCAAAGAGTTTCGTCACCGATCGGCTGCCGAAGCTGTGCCGGACGTATCTCCTGTCACGTTCGCGCCAAGCGGAGGAACGGAACTGGGGCCTCGTCCGCGAGCACCTCTCGCCGGCGGCCTGGAAGACCAGTATCAACTACGTGGCCGGGGGATTCGCAGGACTCGGTTCGGTGTGAGGGGGATTGGCGTGAAGGTCATTTCAGACCAGGATGGCATGCGGAGCCCGGCCGACGAAGGGTTGGGGCAGGGCCTCCCGCAGTTGCCGCCGGCGCCGCCGACGACGGTCGCGGTGATCGAGAGCATTGCAACGGGTACCCCGAGTCGGGTGGTGGATCAGCGCGAGGCCGCCGACCGAGTCGCCGGGTTGTTCGTCGAGGACCCCCAGCAGCGCGCACGGATCGCGCGGGTATACCAGAAAACGAGGGTCGGCACCCGGCGGCTGGCGGTCGATCCGATGGATACCGAGTTCGACGAGTTTCGCCGACGGCCGGCCACGGTCCGCGACCGGATGAACTTGTTCTACGAGCATGCGACTCCGTTGGCGGTCGAGGTGGCCGGACGTGCATTGGCCGGTGTTTCGGACGCGTCGAACGAGATCGGGCTGCTGGTGTTCGTCACCAGCACCGGGTTCATCGCGCCGGGTGTGGATGTGGCAATGGTCAAGCAGCTCGGGTTGTCGGCGTCGGTGTCGCGGGTGGTGATCAATTTCATGGGTTGCGCGGCCGCCATGAACGGCATTCGTGCCGCATCAGATTTCGTGCGTGCCCACCCCGACATGAAGGCGATGGTGGTGTGCATCGAATTATGCTCGGTGAACGCCGTTTTCGCAGACGATGTCAACGACGTGATCATCTCCAGCCTGTTCGGCGACGGGTGTGCGGCGGTGGTGATCGGTGCCAGCCAGGTCAAGCATCCGCTGGCTCCCGACAAGGTGGTGATTCGCGACAGTTTCAGCCGGCTGCTCGGCGATGCCGAAGACGGCATCGTGCTGGGCGTCAACCACGACGGCGTCACGTGCGAGTTGTCGGAGAACCTTCCCGGCTACATTTATGCGGGCGTGGATCCGGTAATCACAAACGTATTGGCTAACAACGGATTACACAAAGCCGACGTCGATCTTTGGGCCATCCACCCGGGTGGCCCAAAGATCATCGAGCAGTCGGTGCGCTCATTGGGCATCGCCCCGCATGCGGCGGCACCGAGCTGGGACGTCTTGGCCCGGTTCGGCAACATGCTGAGCGTCTCATTGCTGTTTGTGTTGGAATTGATGGTGGCTCAGGACGACTCGAGCAAAGCCATCTCGACGGGGGTGGCGTTCTCGTTTGCGCCCGGCGTCGCGGTCGAAGGACTGGTGTTCGACATCGTTCGCGGCTGATCGCGACTGACGAAAAAGGGCGCAGCAACTATGCAACTCATCAGGCTGTTGTTCACGATCTCGCGGGCACGCATCATGGCGGTGTTCGCAGCCGGCTTGGTCAGTGGCGTGGCCAACACTTACCTGCTGACTCTGATCGGCAGTGTGTTGTCGCCGGAGACCCAACACGGCACCACCTGGCCGCGCTTCGCCGTGACGGCTTCGGTGGCGCTGGCAAGCAGTCTGCTGTCGCAGCTGCTGCTGATCCGCTTGACCCAGGATGCGATATATCAGCTACGGGCGCAATTGAGTTCACGGGTGGTGTCCGCGCCGCTGGAACAGCTGGAACGGCTGGGTGTGCACCGGCTGCTCGCGACGTTGACCGAGGATGTGCGGGCGCTGTCGCTCGCGGTGACGGCCCTGCCCAACATCTGCGTCGACGCGGTGACCATCATCGGCTGCTTCGTGGTTCTCTCGCTGGTCTCGGGTCCGATCTTCGCGGTGATGGCGACGGGCACGGCGCTGAGCATCCTTGGCGTGGAGGCATTCTTGCGGCGGGTGCGCCGCCTCTACCGTGAGGCCCGCGAGAACGAGGATGCGTTACTGCGGTCTTTCCAGTCGGTGCTGGTCGGCATCAAGGAGCTCAAATTGCACCGCGGCCGGCGGCAGGACTTCATGGATCGCCACTTGCTCGGAGCAGCCGGTGATCTACGCGACCAGAACGTTGCGGCCGGATCCCGGTTTTCGCTCGCGCACGGCTACGGGCGGGTACTTCAGCTGCTCACGATGAGCGCCGTGTTGTTCGTGCTCGCGCGGGCGCTGCAGCTGCCGCGCGAGGTCATGGTCACCTATATCCTCGTCACGATCTTCTTGGCGATGCCGATGCAAAGTTTCATGCAGCGCATCCCCGACCTACTGCACGGTGACGTTGCGCTGGCCAAGATCCGGGCGATGAACCTGTCGATGCAAACCGGAAACGACGAACAGCAGCTGCCCTACAGCGACCGTCCCGTCGTTACCGAGGCCCGCCTCGAAGTGACCAACCTCGGCTACACCTACGAGGCAGAGGTGGCCCCGCCCCTGGCATCGGGCCCCGGGATGGGCCCCCCTGGCCCGCCGCCGGATGGCCCGCCCCCTGGGCGCCACGGTCGCGCGAAGCAGACAGACAGTCGACCGCCGCCTCCGCATCCGCCCGTCGGCGGCGACGGCGGCGCGGGTTTTCACCTCGGCCCGCTGGATTTGGTGTTCGAACCGGGTTCGGTCACCTTCATCGTCGGCGGGAACGGCAGCGGCAAGTCGACATTGGCCAAGCTGCTCACCGGGCTGTACGCGCCCGAAACAGGCTTTGTGACAATAAACGGCGAAAAGATCGGCCACGAGAACATCGAGTGGTTCCGGCAGAACTGCTCGGCAGTCTTCACCGATTTCCACTTGTTCGAGGATTATCTGGGATTCGACCGGCCCGGCATCGACGACGAGGTCCGCTACTACCTCACCGAGTTGCAGTTGGCTCACAAGGTGAGCGTGCATGACGGGCGGCTGTCCACCATCGCATTGTCGGCCGGCCAGCGTAAACGGCTGGCACTGCTGACCGCGCTGCTGGAAGACCGGCCGATCTATCTGTTCGACGAGTGGGCCGCCGACCAGGAACCACGGTTCCGTGACGTGTTCTACACCGAGATCCTGACCGGCCTGGCCCGGCGCGGCAAGACCGTGATTGTGATCACTCACGACGACCGCTACTTCCACTGCGCGGACCAGATCATCAAGCTCGACTTCGGTCAACCCGTCGACACCGAATCCCTGGCACCGTTACGTCGCGCCGCACTGCGCCGGCCTGTCGACTAGAATTATCGATAAGTGTGGATTGCATTGAATCACAACGTGTTTCACGCGACTGATTTTTGGCGCCCGGTTCGCTTCTGTCCGCGGCGTCCTCATGCGATGATGCATCGGTGACCGGCCGGGTCGAGTATCGCTCTTGGATGAGCGACAACCTGCGATGGGACGCACTCGAATTGCGCGAGGGCGACATCGTTGTTTCCACGCCGCCCAAGTGCGGAAGCACCTGGACGCAACGCTTGATCTCTCTGCTGGTATTCGACGGGCCGGAGCTGCCCGGGCGGATGCAGGAGGTGTCGCCCTGGCTCGATTTGCGGGTCCAGCCGATCAACGAGGTCGTCGCCGCCCTGAACGCGCAGCAGCACCGCCGGTTCATCAAGACCCACACACCACTCGACGGCCTCGTGCTCGACGACCGCGTCACCTACATCGGTGTGGGCCGTGACCCGCGAGATGCGGCGATGTCGATGGTGATGGATCGAGAACGGATTCGGGCCCTCCACGGGGCCGGTGGCGTACCACCCGCTGGTCCCGCAGTGCCACCCCATGAGCGTTTCCGCCCACCGGATCTCGACCTCGACCGCGATCTCGAGCGCAGCCCGCAGGAGGTGCTCCGGTACTGGATGGAGCGGCCGATCATGCCCGCCGAGGGGGTCGTACCGCTGGCCACCATCCTTCACCACTTCGGCTCGGTCTGGCACCGGCGCCACCTGCCGAACGTCGCACTGTTCCACTACGCCGACTATCGGTCGGATCTCTTCGGCGAGTTCCTGCGGCTGGCCCAGGTCCTCGGTTACGACCTGGGGCGCGACCGCGCCGAAGAACTCGCGGAACACGCCACTCTCGCCGCTATGCGGGGTCGCGCCGCAGAACTCGCGCCCGACGTCTGGCAACCCCAGGAGCCCTTCTTCCGAGCCGGCGGACACCGCGAGTGGCGTGACGTCTTCACCGAGGCGGACCGCCAGCGCTACGGGGAGCGCGCCGCCCAGCTTGCGCCGCAAGATCTCCTCGCTTGGGCTCACCACGGCCGCCGGGGCTTTGACCCCGCACCGGCGATCTCCCCTTGATCCAGTAGCGTTCGGCCGCTTCGTCTTCCCGCCTTTTCGCAGCACGGCCATTCGAGGTCTGCGCTCAATTCGCTGAGGCTCCGCCAAGGATCCGTTGAGGATCCGCCAAGCCGACGAACCGACAGTGAGAGCAGATCAGAAGACGCGCGGCCAGGTACTGCGCGGATGACCCACAGATAAGGAGAGGTGTCGTGTCTGTCACCTTCGAGGAAGTGTTCGCCGGGCGCGCGCTGGACGAGTTCGAGTTCGGCCTGACACAATTGCCGCCCGCACCGCCGACGACGGTTGCGGTGATCGAAAGCATTGCGACGGGCGCACCGGCCCGGGTGGTCGAGCAGACCGCGGCGGCCGATCAGGTTGCCCAGTTGTTCGACGACCCACGGCAGCGTGAGCGCATTCGTCGCGTTTATCAGAAGACGACAATCCATGCCCGCCGGATGGCGGTCGATCCGACCGATCCCGAATTCGATGCGTTTCGCCGGCAGCCGGCCTCCATCCGTGACCGGATGAACCTGTTCTACGCGCACGCCGCGCCGCTGGCGGTCGAGGTGGCCGGACGCGCGCTGGCCGGTCACGCGGCAGCCGAAATCGGGCTGCTGGTGTTCGTCACCAGCACCGGGTTCGTCGCGCCGGGTGTGGACATCGCGATCGTGAAGCAGCTTGGGCTGTCACCGTCCGTGTCCCGCGTGGTGGTCAACTTCATGGGCTGCGCCGCCGCGATGAACGGACTGCGCACGGCCGCAGATTACGTGCGCGCCCACCCAGACATGAAGGCGATGGTGGTCTGCATCGAATTGTGCTCGGTCAACGCCGTTTTCGCCGAGGACGTCAACGACATCATCATCTCCAGCCTGTTCGGGGACGGTTGCGCGGCGGTGGTGATCGGCGCCAGCCCGGCCCAACACCCACTGGCACCCGGCAAGGTGGTGATCCGCGACAGCTTCAGCCGGCTGCTCGACGACGCCGAAGACGGCATCGTGCTCGGCGTCAACCACGACGGCATCACTTGTGAACTGTCGGAGAATCTTCCCGCCTACATCTATTCGGGCGTCGATCCGGTTGTCACAGAAGTATTGGCCGACAGCGGATTACGCAAGACCGACGTCGACCTGTGGGCGATCCACCCAGGTGGCCCCAAGATCATCGAGGAATCGGTGCGTTCGTTGGGGATTCCCGCAGAGGAAGCCGCGCCGAGCTGGGACATCCTGGCCCGATTCGGCAACATGCTGAGCGTCTCGCTGCTGTTCGTGCTGGAACTGATGGTGGCGCAGGCTGGTTCGACCAAGAACGTCTCGACGGGAGTTGCGTTCTCGTTCGCGCCCGGAGTTGCGGTCGAGGGACTCGTGTTCGACATCGTCCGCGGCTAGATCGCAACGGCTCACGACGGCTCAACGGCCCAGAAAGGCACGGTAGTCATGCAATTCGTCAAGTTATTGCTCTCGATCTCACGGGCACCGGTCGCGGCGGTCTTCGCCGCCGGCTTGGTCAGCGGGGTGGCCAACACTTATCTGCTGTTTCTGATCAGTCGGGTGTTGTCGCCGGGACCTCACGCCGGCGTGGGAGGTTTCGCGCTGACCGGGTCCGTGGCGCTCGTTGCCGGTGTGCTTTCGCAGCTGCTGATGATCCGCCTCACCCAGGACGCCATCTACCGGCTCAGGGCGCAATTGAGCTCAGGGGTCGTCTCAGCACCGCTGGAGCGGCTGGAGCGGCTGGGCGCCCACCGGCTGCTGGCGACGCTGACCGAGGATGTGCAGTCGCTCTCCCAAGCGGTGTCGGCCCTGCCCAACTTCTGCGTCGATGTGGTCACCATCGTGGGGTGCTTGGTGTTCCTAGCGGTGGTGTCGGGCCCTGTCTTCGCGGTCACGGTTGCCGGAACGACGGCGAGCATTCTGGGCGTAGAGGTGGTGCTGCGGCGAGTGCGTCGCCTCTACCGGGAGGCGCGCGAAAGTGAGGACGCTCTGCTGCGGTCCTTCCAGGCGGTGACGGTGGGCATCAAGGAACTGAAGCAGCACCGGGACCGGCGCCAGGACTTCATGGATCACCACCTGCTCGGGTCGGCGGCCATCCTGCGCGATCAGAACGTCGCGGCCGGGACACGCTCCTCGCTGGCCCAGGGCTATGGCCGGGCGGCTCAGCTCGTCACGATGGCCGCCATCTTGTTCCTGCTGGCTCCGCTGCTGCGCCTGCCGCACGACGTCATGTTCCGCTACATCCTGGTCACCATCTTCCTGGCGATGCCGATGCAGAGTTTCATGTCGCGCATTCCCGACCTACTGCGCGGGGATGTGGCGCTGGCAAAGATTCGCGGCATGAACCTGTCCATGGAATCCACCATCGATGAGCAGAACTTGCCCTACACCGACCGTCCCGCCGCCACCGCGGCCCGCCTCGAGTTGGCCGACGTCAGCTACACCTACCAGGGCGAGTCTGCCCCGCCAATTCCGCACGGAGCTCCCCCGCAGGGCCCACCGCCCGGCGCAGGCAAGCCGCGACGCGAAGACAACACTCACCGGCCGAGACCACCGGGTGCGGCTGCGCTCATGGGCGGCGGCGGGAACGGGTTCCACCTGGGGCCGCTGGCCCTGGTGTTCGAGCCGGGCCAGATCAGCTTCATCGTCGGCGGCAACGGCAGCGGGAAATCGACGTTGGCCAAGCTGCTGACCGGGTTGTATCTGCCCGAGACGGGGTGCGTGACGCTCAACGGCGAAAAGATCGGCCACCACAACATCGAGTGGTTCCGCCAAAACTGCTCGGCGATCTTCACCGACTTCCACCTGTTCGAGGACTATCTGGGCTTCGATCGGCAAGGTCTCGACGACGAGGTGCGCCACTACCTGGCGGAACTGCAGCTTGCGCACAAGGTCACGGTGCGCGACGGCCGGCTGTCCACGGTTGCGCTGTCGCAAGGCCAGCGCAAACGTCTGGCGCTGCTGACCGCGCTGCTGGAAGACCGGCCGATCTATCTGTTCGACGAATGGGCCGCAGACCAGGAGCCACGGTTCCGCGAGGTGTTCTACACCGAGATCCTGCCGGGGCTCGCCCGGCGCGGGAAGACCGTCATCGTGATCACTCACGACGACCGCTACTTCCACTGCGCCGACCAGATCGTCAAACTCGACTTCGGCCAGGTTGCAGACACCACGCTCCCGGCAGTGAGAACCCGGGAGGGCCGTCAGCTCATCGACCGGATAGCGGTCGTCGGGAGCGTTGAGGAGACGGAGATGTGCGGTGCCTGCGGCCTCTGACGGGCCGCTGTGCGATCATGCGTCGATGACCGACCGGGTCGCGTACCGCTCGTTGATGAGCGACAACTTCCGTTGGGACGCACTTGAGTTGCGTGAGGGAGACGTCGTCATCGCGGCGCCGTCGAAATGTGGCATGACCTGGACGCAGCGCCTGGTGTCCCTGCTCATCTTCGACGGACCCGAAATGCCCGGGCCGATGTCGACGGTGTCGCCGTGGCTCGACCAGACGATCCGTCCGGTCGCGGATGTCGTCGCGGACCTTGATGCCCAGCAGCACCGCCGGTTCATCAAGACGCACACGCCCCTGGACGGGCTCGTGCTCGACAGCCGCGTCACCTACATCGGTGTCGGCCGTGATCCGCGCGATGCCGCGGTGTCGATGCTGTTCCAGGAGGCCAACATCGACCAAGACCGGATGCGGGCGCTGCATCAGGCCGTGGCGCCGCCCCCAGGCGCGTTCGGCCCGCCCGCTGGTCCCCCGCACCCCGACATGAACGTGCATGAGGCGTTCCGGGGCTGGATGGAGCGGCCGATCATGCCGCCGGAAGGAATGTCGTCGCTGGCCACCCTGCTGCACCACTTCAACACGGTCTGGCAGCGGCGCCACCAGCCCAACGTGGCCGTCTTCCATTACGCCGACTACCAGGTCGATCTCGCCGGCGAGCTCATCCGGTTGGGCCGGGTCCTCGGTTACGACGTGACCCGCGGGCGGGCCGAGGAGCTGGTCAAGCACGCCAGCCTGGACGTCATGCGGGCCCGCGCTGCAGAACTTGCCCCCAACTCCACCGACGGCATCTGGCGCAGCGACGAGCGCTTCTTCCGCGCCGGCGGTCGTGGTGAGTGGCGAAGTATCTTCACAGAGGGCGAACTGCGGCGCTACGTCCACCGGGCCGACCAGCTGGCGCCGCGCGACCTGAACGCCTGGGCGCACGATGGCCGCCGCGGCTGCGACCCCAATCTGTAATCCACGAGCGGGGTAATCCACGAGCGGGCGTGTTTGTAGCCGACGCGCCGTGACAAACCCTACGGCTACGCACGTTCGCTGCGGAGCGAGCGTCAGAAGAATGTCCGGACGAGGTCGACTACGCGGCCGTCGCTGTCGAGCACCGGGATCAGCTGCCACTTGTCGAACACCGTGCATGGGTGCGAGATGCCGAACTCCAGCCACGTGCCGACGTCGACGCGCGAACGGTCGTCGGGGCCCAGGCGAAGGTAGGCGTGTTGGTCGTTGAGGCGGGTGACGCAGCTGTCGGGGAGGGTCAGCGGTACGGGCAGGTCCTGGTCGAACGACACGTCGCGGCGGCCCATCGTCAGTAATCCCAGCCCGGGCTCCGGCATAGAGCTCACTGGTGCCCAGATGCTCATCGCGGGGACCAGCCCGTCCCCGCCATCGCGCGTCAGCGGCGACGTGCGCTGGTACAGGCCGTGGTCGTGAGTCAGATAGGCGCCGCTGCGAATCACCGTGCGCCAATCTCCGCTCAGGATTTCGGCGACAAGGTCGAAGTACGTGCTGCCGCCTGCCGTCACCACAACCTCGTCGGTCTCGAAGTCCAGCCGCAGCACGGCTGAACGCATCGCATGCAGGAATGCCGCGACGCGCGACAACGCCTCGGCGCTCACGTCGTGGCCCAGCGCCGCCTCGTATCCGGCGACGCCGACCAGTCGCAACTGAGGGCAGTCGGCGACTGCGCTCGCCACCTCGTCGGCCGACGCCGGGGTTCGGCACCCGGTGCGACCGCCCGCGATACCGACCTCCACGCATACATCGACGGCCCGCGTGGCCCCGGCCGCCTCCAATCCGGCCGCCATGTTCTGCACACCGCGCACCGAATCCACCCAGCAGAGGAAGCCGAAGTCCGGATCGCGGCCGAGTTCGGTTGCCAGCCAATGTATTCCACCGGTGTCGACGAGTGCGTTGGCCAGGATCAGATCGCGCAGGCCGAACGCGCGGCACACCCGGGCCTGGCTGATCGTCGCCACCGTGATGGCGCACGCCCCGGCGTCGAGCTGGCGAGCGAACAGCTGCGGTGCCATGTGCGTCTTGCCGTGCGGTGCGATCTCAACCCCCGCCGTCCGGCACCAGCCCGCCATCGTGGCCAGGTTGTGTGCCAGCGCTTCGGCGTGCAGCACGCAGACCGGGCCAGTCGGGTGCTCGGCGAACAACGCCGGCCGGTCGGCACAGATTTGCGCCGGGGTGCGGCCCGTCCACGAGGATGGGAGCCCCTTGAATCGCCAGTCCACCGGCTCATCGGCCAGCGCGGCGGCGGCAGCGTGGTTCAGACCAGCCGAGCTCATCCATTCATTTAAGCTGGCACGTCGTGAGTTCAGACCCGCGCGAGGCCGATGAGCCGCTTGCGCGAAGAGCAGACAAGAGCGATGCCGACATCCCAGAGCAGTTCCGGATCCGGCAGGGCAAGCGCGAGCGGCTGCTCGACGAGGGCAACGACCCGTATCCGGTGCACGTCCCCGTCACCCACACGCTCAGGCAGATCCGCGAGAGGTATCCCGACTTGACCGCCGACACCGCCACCGGCGAGATCGTCGGCGTGGCGGGCCGTGTCGTGTTCGCCCGGTACTCCGGCAAGCTGTGCTTCGCCACGCTGCAGCAAGGTGACGGCACCCAGCTTCAGGTGATGGTCAGCTTGGCTAGCGTCGGGCAGGAGGCGCTGGACAGGTGGAAGTCCGACGTCGACATCGGTGACATCGTGTTCGTCCACGGCGAGGTGATCAGCTCGCGCCGGGGCGAGCTGTCCGTGCTGACCGACTCCTGGAGCATGGCGGCCAAAGCGCTGCGACCGCTGCCGGTGGCGCACAAGGAGATGAACGAGGAGTCGCGGGTACGGCAGCGCTATGTCGACTTGATCATGCGTCCCGAGGCGCGCGAAGTGGCGCGCCAACGGGTCGCGCTGGTCCGCGCGCTGCGCAACGCCTTGCACCGGCGTGGCTTCCTCGAAGTCGAGACACCGATGCTGCAAACGCTGGCCGGCGGTGCGGCGGCCCGCCCGTTTGTCACCCGCTCGAACGCGATGGACTCCGACCTGTACCTGCGGATCGCCCCGGAGTTGTTCCTCAAGCGCTGCGTCGTCGGCGGATTCGACAGAGTCTTCGAGTTGTCCCGAGTGTTTCGAAACGAGGGTGCGGATTCGACGCATTCGCCGGAATTCTCGATGCTGGAGACTTACCAGGCGTACGGCACCTACGACGATTCGGCCGTGATGATCCGCGAGGTTATTCAAGAAGTCGCCGACGAGGTGTTCGGCACCCGGCAGTTGACCCTCGCCGACGGCACTCGCTATGACATCGACGGGGAATGGCAGTCGGTCGAAATGTACCCGTCGTTGTCCGAAGCGGTGGGTGAGCTCATTACTCCGGACACATCCGTGGAGCATCTTGTGAGCATCGCAACTCGGCTCGGCATCGAGATCCCCGGTGATCGGCCAGTCGGGCACGGCAAGTTGGTCGAAGAATTGTGGGAATATTCGGTCGGTAAGAACTTGTATGTCCCGACGTTCGTGCGCGATTATCCGATGGAAACGACCCCGTTGACTCGCCAACACCGCAGCATTCCGGGGGTGACCGAGAAATGGGACCTGTATGTCCGCGGAGTCGAGTTGGCCACGGGCTATTCGGAATTGGTCGATCCGGTGGTTCAGCGCGAGCGTTTCGAAGCCCAGGCCCGCGCCGCGGCGGCGGGTGACGACGAGGCAATGGCCCTCGACGAGGATTTCCTCGCCGCGATGGAGTACGCCATGCCGCCGACCACGGGCACCGGAATGGGCGTCGACCGGTTGATGATGGCATTGACCGGACTCGGAATAAGAGAGACGGTTTTGTTCCCGATTGTTCGTCGACATAGCAACTGAACCGAACGTCTGGTAAACAGAGCCGTTGGGTGCCGATGCCGGTTTTGGCATATTGATGGGTCGGAGTAGACTTTCGCGTCACGAGCTCGAGGCCACCGTGTTCAGTAAGGAGCAGTGTAGAAAATGGCCAAGAAAGTAACCGTGACGTTGGTCGATGATTTCGACGGCGAAGCAGCGGCTGACGAAACAGTGGAATTTGGCCTCGACGGGGTGACCTACGAGATAGATCTGTCATCGAAGAATGCCCAGAAGCTTCGCGATGATCTCCGCGCTTGGGTGGAAAAAGGCCGGCGGGTCGGTGGTCGCCGCCGGGGCCGCGGGGGCTCAGGCCGAGGCCGTGCGTCGATCGACCGCGAGCAGAGCGCCGCGATCCGGGAGTGGGCGCGCCGCAACGGGCACAACGTGTCGACGAGGGGCCGGATCCCGGCCGACGTGATCGAGGCGTTTCACGCCGCGACATAGTCGCAGCTGATATCTGACGCCTCCTCTGCCGTGTCCGGCCGGGCTTTCGCTAGCGGCGAACCCCGGCGGGCCTCGCCAGGAAACGAATCCGCGCTCGACCGCGTTTCACCACCTGTAACGACAGACGCACCGCGAAAGGCCGACGCGAAGTCGGCGCCCGGCCGGCTCCCATGGTGGGGCAGCGAGGGAAGCAGGCCATTACAGTGGATGGCGGGTATGCGGGTTCAACGAGTCGATCCGCGGTACTCACTGGTGAGGGAGAGCAGGTAACCACCGATGTTCGAAAGATTTACTGACCGCGCACGCCGCGTTGTCGTCTTGGCCCAAGAAGAGGCCAGGATGCTCAACCACAACTACATCGGGACCGAGCACATCCTTCTCGGATTGATCCACGAAGGCGAAGGCGTTGCCGCCAAGTCGCTGGAATCGCTCGGCATCTCGCTGGAAGGTGTCCGCAGCCAGGTCGAGGAGATCATCGGCCAGGGTCAGCAGGCACCGTCGGGCCACATCCCTTTCACGCCGCGCGCGAAGAAGGTGCTGGAGCTGAGCCTGCGCGAGGCACTACAGCTCGGCCACAACTACATCGGCACCGAGCACATCCTGCTCGGGCTGATCCGCGAGGGCGAGGGCGTGGCCGCGCAGGTGCTGGTCAAACTCGGCGCCGAGCTGACCCGGGTGCGCCAGCAGGTGATCCAGTTGCTGAGCGGCTACCAGGGCAAGGAGACGGCGGAGGCCGGCACCGGCGGGCGCGGCGGCGAGTCCGGCAACCCGTCCACGTCGCTGGTTCTCGACCAGTTCGGCCGCAACCTGACCGCGGCCGCCATGGAAGGCAAGCTCGACCCGGTCATCGGCCGCGAGAAGGAAATCGAGCGCGTCATGCAGGTGCTCTCCCGGCGCACCAAGAACAACCCGGTGCTGATCGGTGAGCCCGGCGTCGGCAAAACCGCCGTCGTCGAAGGGCTGGCGCAGGCGATCGTGCACGGCGAGGTGCCCGAGACGCTGAAGGACAAGCAGCTCTACACACTGGACCTGGGTTCGCTGGTGGCCGGTTCGCGCTACCGCGGTGACTTCGAGGAACGCCTGAAGAAGGTGCTCAAGGAGATCAACACCCGCGGCGACATCATCCTGTTCATCGACGAGCTGCACACGCTGGTCGGTGCCGGCGCTGCCGAGGGCGCCATCGACGCGGCTTCGATCCTCAAGCCCAAGCTGGCCCGCGGCGAGCTGCAGACCATCGGCGCCACCACGCTCGACGAGTACCGCAAGTACATCGAGAAGGACGCCGCTCTGGAACGCCGTTTCCAGCCGGTGCAGGTGGGCGAGCCGACGGTCGAGCACACCATCGAGATCCTCAAGGGTCTTCGGGACCGCTACGAGGCGCACCACCGGGTGTCGATCACCGATTCGGCGATGGTGGCCGCCGCGACGCTGGCCGACCGCTACATCAACGATCGGTTCCTGCCGGACAAGGCCATCGACCTGATCGACGAGGCCGGCGCCCGGATGCGGATCCGGCGGATGACCGCACCGCCAGACCTGCGCGAGTTCGACGAGAAGATCGCCGACGCGCGTCGGGAGAAGGAATCTGCGATCGACGCGCAGGACTTCGAGAAGGCGGCGTCACTGCGGGATCGCGAGAAGACTCTGGTCGCACAGCGGGCTGAGCGTGAGAAGCAATGGCGTTCAGGCGATCTCGATGTGGTCGCAGAGGTCGACGACGAGCAGATCGCCGAGGTGCTCGGCAACTGGACCGGCATCCCGGTGTTCAAGTTGACCGAGGAGGAAACCACTCGGCTGCTGCGCATGGAAGACGAGATCCACAAGCGGATCATCGGGCAAGAAGATGCGGTCAAAGCTGTTTCGAAGGCGATCCGCCGCACCCGCGCCGGGCTCAAGGATCCCAAACGCCCGTCGGGTTCGTTCATCTTCGCCGGCCCGTCCGGGGTCGGTAAGACCGAGCTGTCCAAGGCGCTGGCCAACTTCCTGTTCGGCGACGACGACGCGCTGATCCAGATCGACATGGGCGAGTTTCACGACAGGTTCACCGCGTCCCGGCTGTTCGGCGCCCCTCCGGGCTACGTCGGCTACGAGGAGGGCGGCCAGCTCACCGAGAAGGTGCGGCGCAAGCCGTTCTCGGTCGTGCTGTTCGACGAGATCGAGAAGGCTCATCAGGAGATCTACAACAGCCTGTTGCAGGTGCTCGAGGACGGCCGCCTCACCGACGGGCAGGGCCGCACGGTCGACTTCAAGAACACCGTGCTGATCTTCACCTCGAATCTGGGCACGTCGGACATCAGCAAGCCGGTCGGTCTGGGCTTCACCCAAGGTGGCGGCGACAACAACTACGAGCGGATGAAGCAGAAGGTCAACGATGAGCTCAAGAAGCACTTCCGCCCGGAATTCCTAAACCGCATCGACGATGTCATCATCTTCCACCAGCTCACAACCGACCAGATCGTCCAGATGGTGGACCTGATGATCGCTCGTGTCGAGAAGCAGCTGAAGAGCAAGGACATGGCGATGCAGCTGACCGACAAGGCGAAGGCGCTGCTGGCCAAGCGGGGCTTCGACCCGGTGCTGGGTGCACGGCCGCTGCGCCGCACGATCCAGCGCGAGATCGAGGACGCCCTCTCGGAGAAGATCCTGTTCGAGGAGGTCGGTCCGGGCCAGCTCGTCACGGTCGACGTCGACAACTGGGACGGCGAGGGCGCCGGCGAGGATGCGGTATTCACGTTCACCGGAACCCGCAAGCCGGCCAAGGCTCCCGAGCCCGACCTGGCTCAGGCCGGCGCCACCGGCACGCACAGCGCGGCCACCACCGAATAGCGCCGCAGGCGCTGGGCGCGAGCGCTGAACGTGCGGCCACGGCGAAAAATCGGCCGAAATTTCGCCATGGCTTCACGTTCGGCGACAGGATGCTTTGCCTGGGCTGTCGCGATAGGCTCGCGTCCGTGCTCATCGTCACCACCAATGAGATTCCCGGCTGGGAAATTCAGCGAGTGTGTGGTGAGGTCTTCGGCCTCACCGTCCGGTCACGAAACGCGTTCTCACAGATCGGTGCAGGGTTCAAGTCCATGTTCGGCGGGGAGCTCCAAGGCATGACGAGGAACCTGGCAGAAAGCCGTAACGAGGCGATGAACCGGCTGATGGCCGAGGCGCGCAACCGCGGCGGCAACGCGATCATCGGGATGCGGTTCGACACCACTGAACTCGGCGACGTGTGGACGGAGATCTGCGCGTACGGCACCGCCGTGCAGGCGGTGCCGGCGCAGGGCCAGCCACAGGGTCCGCCGCTAGGACAGCCCCAGCCCCAGCCCTACGGGGCCGGCTAGCGGTTAATTGACGGCCCGAGTCGGTGGCCCTAAGCTCCACTACGAATCGATGGGCTACGGAATCTGGTGAGACTCCAGAACGGTCGCGCCACTGTCATAGTCAGACCCGACGTCCATCACGATCCTGCTAGCGGGACGCGAAATCCCGAAAGGAAAACCGAGATGACGGCACCAAAGGTCGAAGCGCCCGCCCCGAGAATCCGAGTCATCGACCTGTCGGCGGCAGGTGCCGCACTGTCGTTGGCCGGGACGGTGTTTCTGGCCCTTCTGGTGATCTACTTTGTCGGCTTCGACCAGGGTGCGGTCTCGATCTTCGGCAGCGATTCCCACGTCCACGAGTTCGTGCACGACGCTCGGCACCTGCTCGGCTTCCCCTGCCACTAGTCGCGTGGAGCGAGGCTCGTCAGAGCGACGATCAAGTATGGAAAAGCGAATCATCGGTCGCGGCCTGTTGGCCGGCGCAATAGGTGGCGTTGTTGCGTACTTGTTTGCACGCGCATTCGTCGAACCAGCCATCAATCGCGCTATCGCGTTCGAAGACGCACACAGTGCCGGCCACGAACAAGGTGCCGAGTTGTTCACACGTGCGGTGCAGGAGAACGTCGGGATGGGCTTCGGAGTCGTCGCGTTTTCAGTGGCGATGGGCGCTTTGTTTGCGGTCGCGTTCGTGGTGGTCTACGGCCGACTCGGCGCGCTCGGCCCGCGCGCGTTGTCGATCACGTTGGCAGCCTGCGCATTTGGCGTGATCGGGTTCGTCCCGTGGCTCAAGTATCCACCGAACCCGCCGGCGACCAGCCTCGAAGAAACCGTACGCGAACGCTCGGGGCTCTACCTGCTGATGGTTGTGTTGTCGCTGTTCTGCGCTGTGGGCGCGGCGTGGTTGGGCCGACGGCTCGTTCGCCGATACGGCGCCTGGAGTGCGGGGCTGATCAGTGTCGGCGCCTATTTGGCGGTGATGGCGGTCGTGATGCTGATCATGCCGGGGATTGCCGAGACGCCTAGCGACTTCCCGGCCGCCGCGTTCTATGACTTCCGGCTCTACTCGATGGGCACTCAACTAGTCATGTGGGCGACAATCGGAGTGGTCTTCGCATCCTTGACCGCCCGACTGTTCGATGAGCACCCGCTTTCAAGGCGGGCCCCGAGTCTTACCAGGTGAGCGATGTCGCCAGGCTGATGCTGGTATCGCACGCGATGACCGACGCGACGGCGGCCGTGCGGTTTCCCGCCGACGAGCCTCTCAACGACATCGGCCGGCAGCAGGTGCGCGCCGGGATCGATTTTGGCGCAACAGATTTCACCGCGGTGTCGGGACCCGAGCGGCGGTGTCGGCAGACCGCGGAACTGCTCGGTCTGCGTCCGACGGTCGAGCCACGGCTCGCCGACCTGGACTGCGCGCGGTGGCGCGGTGACCTGCTGGGTGTGGTGGAAGCGGCAGACCTCGCAGCCTGGCGCGACGACCCCGCAAGCACACCCCACGGCGGCGAGTCCATTGCGGACCTGCTGGACCGCGTGTCTGGTTGGCTCGAATCGATGACCGCCAACCCGTCGCGCACGGTCGCAGTGACCCATCCCGCCGTCGTCCGCGCTGCCATTCTGCTCGCGCTTGCTGCACCGCCGAAGTCGTTCTGGCGCATCGATATCGGCCCGCTCAGTCGCACCGATATGCACTTTCGCCGCGGTGCGTGGACCCTGCGGTCGCTCTGATTTGATGCGCCGAGAACACAGTTGTTGACGTGAAACTGGCGTTTTTCGTCAACAACTGTATTCTCGGCGCGGCTACGACTGGCGCGGCAACATCGCGAACACTTGCTTGGCGATCGACATCACCCACGCGCCAGCGGTGTGTCCATGAAACCGCGGCCAGCTCAGCTGGAAGCTGACCACCCACGCCTGGCCGCTGACGTCCACCGCATACCAGCTGAACGTCAAGTCACCCGGCAGGTTTCCGGCTTTGGCGCCGATATAGGGCCATTGCTGCGGGTCGAGGTCGATGCCGGGAATCGCCGACATGATGTCGCTCACCGGTGCCGCCGCTCCGACGGCGCCGGACTGCAGTGCGGCGTGCACTCGGCAGATGTCTTCGGCACTGCCGTACCATTCTGCGCCGAACGTCGACGCCGGGGTATGGGTGCGCGCGGGATCAGCTTCGTAGGGACGGGAATTCGTCTGCTCCAGCAGCTGCGCGCGGGCCTGCGGTACCCTCGTCGCCACCGCGTTGCGCCACCGCTCGCGCAAATCCGGCTCACCCCAGCCAATGGAGAACATCTCGTGCATCGTCGGGAAGGGCGTCATGCTTGCCGGGTCGTGGTGGCCGGCCGCGACCAGCGCCCGTTCGACCGCGGCCGTCCCGACCTTCGCGATGAGCAGATCGGTGGCCATGTTGTCGCTGTTGGCGATCATCTTCCCGGCGGCGGTGCGCACCGACACCTTGCTGCCGAGCGGCAATTTTTCCAGCCCTGACGAACCAACGGCTCTGGCCTGCGACGTGATTGTGAGCTCATCGTCCCATGACACAGTGCCCGCCTTCACCGCGTCGGCCACGGCCAGCAGCACATACAGCTTGAAAATGGATGCCAGCGGCAGCGACTGGTGGGTGTCGGTGCCTGCGATCGGATCGCAGTGGCCGGCGTCGACCCTGGCCACCTGGAAGGAGTAACGCGCGCGGGACTTCGCCAGCGCCGCGTCGACGTCCGCCCAGGAGTCGACCTTCGGTTTCTGCAACTGTGCGTCGAACCGGTCGACCATCCCGTTCTCGTCGGTGTGGATCTCGATGTCCTGACCGGCGCCGAACGAGTTGACCAGGTGAAGCGTGACGCGGCCAGCGTAGTAGTCGACGCTTTCGACCGTGAAAGGCCTTTCCCACCAGAGGTTTTCCATGGTGTCACGAACATTGTTGACCACATCGGGCGCGGCCAGTGTCCGCACCCCGACCTCACCGATCGGCCAGTCGGAGTTCAGCATGTCCACGGTCTGCTTGGCCCGAAAGCCGGGCGGCGTGCTCATGCTGATTTTCACGCCGTTGTCGGCGGTCACCGACGACGCCGACGGCGTCGCGCAACTGCTCACCACAACGGTGGCCGCGGCGACAGCGGCCAGCGAGGCGACCGCCCGCAGGCGTCCCCGCGCCGGGCTATGCGTTGGCGCCGGACCCGGCAACGTCCAACACAACCTCGAACTCCAGCAACGATGCACCGGTGGCCACGGGGTTGGCCCGCTGCCCCGCGTGCGCCTCGATCGCCGGGCCGGTGGCCCACGCCTGGAACGCCTCTTCGGACTCCCACTGCGTCACGACGAAATAGCGGTCTTCACCTTTGACCGGCCGCAGCAGCTGGAAGCCGAGAAACCCCGGTTGGTTGTCGACGGCGTGTGCCCGGTGCGCGAATCGTTTCTCCAGTTCGGGCCCGGCGTCCGGCGGCACCTCGATTGCGTTGATCTTGACCACAGCCATGAGGTTCAGGCTACCGTGCGGCCATGCTGACCTACCGCGGCGGCCGCGGTCGGCCCCTGGTGCTGGTGCACGGGTTGATGGGCCGCGGCAGCACCTGGCGGCGCCAGCTGCCCTGGCTCACCGAACTGGGGCGGGTCTACACGTATGACGCGCCGTGGCACCGCGGCCGCGACGTCGCGGATCCGCACCCGGTCAGCACCGAACGTTTCGTCGCCGACCTCGGTGATGCGGTGGCGTCGCTGGGCCGGCCGGTCGCTCTGATCGGGCATTCGATGGGTGGCCTGCACGCCTGGAGCCTTGCCGCCCTCCGGCCCGAGCTGGTCAGAGCGCTCGTCGTCGAGGACATGGCGCCGGACTTTCGCGGCCGCTCCACCGGGCCGTGGGAGCCGTGGTTACACGCGTTACCGGTCGAATTCCCCAGCGCGCAGCACGTATTCGACGAATTCGGCGCCGTCGCCGGCCAGTACTTCGTGGACGCGTTCGACCGAACCGCGACCGGATGGCGTCTGCACGGTCACGTCGAGCGCTGGATCGAGATCGCGGCCGAGTGGGGAACCTGTGACTACTGGGCGACGTGGCATGCGGTTCGGGTGCCGACGCTGCTGATCGAGGCGGGTAACTCGGTGACCCCACCCGGCCAGGTGCGTCAGATGCACGAATCCGGATCGGCCGCCGACTATTTGCACGTTCCGGAGGCTGGCCACCTGGTGCACGACGAGGCGGTCGACGTGTTCCGCCGGGCCGTCACGGCGTTCTTAGCGTCGCTCCCCGAGCGCGCCTGACCGCGGCCAGGCGCGCTGGCGCTCGAAGCGAGTACGGATCGCGTCGAGCTCGCGCTGCATCCGGGGTGCGTCGGAGCCCTCGGCGGATAACCGCCCGCGCATCGGCGCCGAGACCCGGAACTGGTCAGAGTTGATCCGCAACTCGGCCGAGCGGTGCGCCATCCAGCCCAGCGCCATCGCGACCGCGAAGGGGGCCATCAGGATCGAGAGGGTGATCAGCACGGTCATGGCAGCAATTCTTCGCAACCCAATATCCCCCCAATAGTGGCAGAAGCGACGCATTCCGATAAAATACTGCCATGATCAGGTCGGTCGCCGTGTTGGTGCTGGATAAGCTTGCGATCTTCGAATTCGGCGTCGTCTGCGAGGTGTTCGGCATCGACCGGGCGTCCGACGGTGTCCCGACCTTCGACTTCCGGGTATGCGGGCCGCAGGCCGGGCGCGCACTGCACACGTCGGTGGGCGCCCAGGTGATTCCCGAGCACGGCCTCGACGGGCTTTCGGGCGCGGACCTGGTGGCGGTCCCGGCGGTGCATCCCGCGGAAGGGCCGGAACCCTATCCGCCGGAGGCTCTGGCCGCGCTCCGGGCGGCCGCGCGGGCCGGCGCGACGATCCTCACCGTCTGCTCCGGGGCGTTCGTGGCGGGTGCGGCCGGCCTGCTGGACGGTCGCCGGTGCACCACGCACTGGATGCATGCGGAGCAATTGGCCCGGATGTATCCGACCGCGCGGGTGGATCGCAACGTGCTGTTCGTCGACGACGGGAACCTGATCACCAGCGCCGGCACCGCGGCAGGTATTGACGCCTGCCTGCATCTGGTGCGCCGCGAGCTCGGCAGCAGAATCACCAACGTCATCGCGCGACGGATGGTCGTGCCGCCGCAGCGCGACGGAGGACAGCGGCAGTTCATCGACCAGCCGGTACCGACACACTGCTCACCGGGCTTCGCGCCCCAGCTCGATTGGATTCTGGCAAATCTGGACAAACCGCACTCGGTGGCGAGGCTGGCCCGCCGCGCGAACATGTCGGAACGCACGTTCGCGCGAAAGTTCGTCGACGAGACCGGTACAACTCCGATGCAGTGGGTTACCGATCAGCGGGTGCTCTACGCCAGGCGGCTGCTCGAAGAGACGGATCTGGACGTCGACCGCATCGCCGAGCGCTGCGGCTTCGGTACCGCAACGCTGCTTCGTCACCACTTCCGTCGCCTCGTGGGCCTCACGCCGTCGGCCTTCCGGCGCAGGTTTGCCTGCGTCGACGCCGTCTGCGAGCAGTCGGCCTGAGGTCCGGCCTCGCCGCACAATGCGTAGCGGCAATCCCGGGTCTGCTCCACCAGCCCGTCGGCCAACAGCGACGCCAGCGCACGGTCGCGTTGGTCGGTATCTGTCAGCCATGCCAAGTCGAGCTTCTGCCTCGAAACCGGAAAATTGTTGGAGCGCAACACATCCAACAGCCGACCCCGCACCTGGCGGTCGGTGCCGGCGTAGCCTTGCGGGCGGCGTGCCGGCGCGTCGGCCGGCGGATGGCCGGCGGCTCGCCACGCGCAGACGGAAAGCGGACATGTGCCGCAGCGAGGCGACCTGGCGGTGCACACCGTTGCGCCCAGCTCCATCAGCGCCACCGAAAACCGCGCTGCAGAGCCGTCTTTCGGCAGTACGGCATCGACGTCGGTAAGGTCGCGAGCGCTGGCCGGCGTGTCGGCGACTCCGCGTACCACGCGCGCGATTACCCGCCGCACGTTGGTGTCCACCACCGGCACTCGGCGCCCGTAGGCGAAGCACGCGACCGCACGCGCGGTGTACGCGCCGACGCCGGGAAGGCGAAGCAGCGTCTCCACGTCGTCGGGCACCGCGTCGTCGTAGTCGCGGGCGATCACCGCCGCGCACTCGTGTAACCGCTTCGCGCGGCGCGGGTATCCGAGCTTGCCCCAGGCCCGCAGCACGTCGGCGGGGCTGGCCGCAGCCGTGACCGACGGCGTCGGCCAGCGGTCGACCCACGCTTCCCAGACCGGCTGAACCCGGGCTACCGGCGTCTGCTGCAGCATGAACTCGCTGACCAGAATCTGCCACGGGCTGACCCCGGGTCGCCGCCAGGGCAGATCCCGCGCAGCCACGTCGTACCACCCGATCAGCTGATGGCTGTCGATGCTCATCTGCCGTTGCGGGTGGTCGCAGGGCACAATGTTCCCCATGCCGCACACCAACCCTGCTTCCGCTTGGAAATCACTCAAGGAGGGTAACGAGCGGTTCGTCGCCGGCAAGCCCGCTCACCCGAGCCAGAGCGTCGAGCATCGCGCCAGCCTTGCCGAGGGGCAGCGCCCGATCGCCGTGGTATTCGGCTGCGCCGACAGCCGGGTGGCTGCGGAGATCATCTTCGACCAGGGACTCGGCGACATGTTCGTGGTCCGCACGGCCGGCCACGTCATCGATTCGGCCGTCCTCGGCTCGATCGAGTACGCGGTGGCGGTGCTCGAGGTGCCGCTGATCGTGGTGCTCGGCCACGACAGCTGTGGTGCGGTACAGGCCACGCTGGAGGCTCTCGACAGCGGGGTGATCCCGCGCGGATTCCTGCGTGACCTGGTGGAACGCGTGACGCCGTCGGTGTTGACCGGCCGCCGGGAAGGGTTGAGCCAGGTCGACGAAATCGAGGCGCACCACGTCCGGGAGACCGCCGCGCAGTTGTTGACGCGGTCGACCGCGGTCCTCGAGCGGATACCGACGGGCGAGTTGGCGATCGTCGGCCTGACATACCACCTGGCCGACGGCCGAGTGGTCCTGCGCAACAGCGTCGGCGACATCGGAGAATATCCCCGGGTCTAGTTAGCTCGGGCGACACGCCGACCAACGTCGGACGGCTTGCGGTGACCTGGGCTTACCGTGAGAACGTGCTGGATCTCGAACCGCATGGCCCACTGCCGGCGCAGATCTACTGGCGTCGCCGCGCGTTGGCGGGCGGCATCGTGGTCGTCGTGATCGCCATCGTCGTCGCGGTCGTCATCACGGTGCTGACCGGCAACTCAGATGCCGACAACAAGAACAGCGCGAAGCCCTCTGACGTTCCTGCCTCGCAGGCGCCCAACCCGCAGCCGGAGGTCAAGTCCCCCATCACGCCGCTGCCACCGGTGTCGCCCCAGACCCCTACCGCCACCGCGGCTGTCATGCCTCCGCCGGTACTCAAGGACGGCGACGACTGCCCCGACTCGACGCTGGCGGTCAAGGGCATCACCAGTCAGCCGCAGTATGTGGTCGGCGAGCAGCCGAAGTTCACGATGGTGGTGACCAACATCGGGTTGGTGGCCTGTCAGCGTGACGTTGGCGCGGCCGTGCTGGCGGCCTACGTCTACTCGCTCGACAACCAGCGGCTCTGGTCGAACCTCGACTGCGCCCCGTCGAACGAGACGCTGGTCAAGGAGTTCAGCCCGGGCGAGCAGGTGACCACCGAAGTGACGTGGACCGGAATGGGTTCCGCACCGCAATGCCCGCTGCCGCGCCAGCCGATCGGACCCGGCACATACAACCTCGTCGTCCAATCGGGAAATCTGCGCTCTGCGTCGGTACCGTTCATCCTCGCGCCCCATGGGCCGGCGCCTGGCCCGGTATCGCCGTTGCCAACCGAGATGCCACCGGCCGGCTGAGCCGTCCTACGCGAGCCGGTCGGCGATCGTCGACTCGGCCAGCTGCGACAATCCTTCGCGGATGTGTCTGGACCACATCGCGCCAATGCCGTCCACCTTTTGAAGGTCGCTGGCACTGGCAGCCAGCAGACCCTGAAGTGATCCGAAAGCGCGCACCAGCAGGTCGATGTGTGCGAACTGCAGCCGGGGTATGCCGGCCATCGCCCGGTAGCCGCGCGAGCTCATCGCCGAATCCTGCGCTTCGGCCGTGGACGGGTAGCCGAAAACCTTTGACAGCGCGGTCAAGTCGAGAAGCTCGGTGTCGGACAGTTGGTCCAGCTCGTCGAGTGTGGACGCCACCTGTTCGGTGGTCGGCGGTTCGGGGTTGGCGTGGTAGTCGCGGACGATCAGCTCGCGTGCCAGGTCGTTCCCGCCTACCAGCTCCTCGAGCTGCAGCTTGAGCTGCCGGCCGTCGGTGCCGAGTTCCACCACGTGCTCGTCGATTTCGAGGCTGATCCGGCGCACCATCTCCAGGCGTTGTACGACGGTCATCACGTCACGCAGCGTGACGAAGTCTTCTATTTCGGCGGTCGACAGTTGGCGGTGCACCTCGTCGAGACGGGATTTGTAGCGCTCGAGGGTCGCGACGGCCTGGTTGGCCCTGGACAGGATGGTCGCCGAGTCGGCCATCACGTGCCGCTCGCCGGCGACGTACACGGTGACGATGCTCATCGAATGACTCACGGACACAACGGGATAGCCCGTCTGGATCGCCGTGCGTTCGGCCGACCGGTGCCGGGTGCCGGATTCGTCGGTGGGGATGGACGGGTCAGGCACCAGTTGCACGTTGGCACGCACGATGCGGCTGCCGTCGGTGGACAGCACCAGCGCTCCGTCCATTTTCGACAGCTCCCGAAGCCGTGTCGGGGCGAACCGGACGTCGAGCGAGAAGCCGCCGTCGCAGATCGACTCGACCCGCTCGTCGTAGCCCAACACGATCAGCGCGCCGGTGCGCCCGCGCAGTATTCGCTCGAGTCCGTCGCGCAGCGGGGTCCCCGGCGCCAGCCGGCGCAGCGTCTGCAGCAACGCCGGATGCACCAGCGGCGCCTTGGTGTTCTGGCTGCGCTCAGTCGAAGTCATGGCTCGCCCGATGGATCCCCCACGAGTTCCAGCGGACGCAGCGTAGTCGCGTGCTTCGGCTTGACTGCGATATCTCGCAGTAAGCCCAGAGCCTCGGTGATGGTTCTTGCCTTCATCGCGTAGATCCCCTTCGGCACGGTGTATACCCCATAGGGGACCAGTGCCGTGGTGAATCCGAGTCGAGCGGCCTCGGCAAGCCGCCGTTCCATGCCGGTCACCTGCCGCAGATCGCCGGCCAAACCCACCTCGCCGACCGCGATGGTGGTGGTGGGCAACGGCAGCCCGGCCCAGGAGGAGGCCATCGCCACCGCGACCGCCAAGTCTGAAGACGGGTCCGTGAGCCGCATGCCGCCGACCGTCGACAGGTAGATGTCGTATCTGTTGACGGGCACGGCCGATCGCTTGGTGAGCACCGCGGCGATCAGCGAGGCCCTGGCGTGGTCGATGCCGCTGACGGCGCGCCGCGGGCTCGCTTGGTGCGAGTCGATGAGCAATGCCTGCACCTCGCCGATGAGTGGGCGTTTGCCATCGAGCGCGACTGTCACGGCGGTGCCGGAGACCGGTTCGGGGCGCTGGTCGAGGAACAGTCCCGCCGGATCCGGCATGCACACGATCCCGTGCTCTCGCAGCTGGAAGCACCCCACTTCGTCGGATGTGCCGAAGCGGTTCTTCACGCCGCGAACCATCCGCAGCATCGACTGCCGGTCGCCTTCGAAGTGCAACACAACGTCCACGAGATGTTCCAGGGTCCGCGGGCCGGCGATCGCGCCGTCCTTGGTGACGTGACCGACCAGGATAATCGCCACTCCGCTGCGCTTCGCCGAAGTGGTCAACGCCGTGGTGACGGCCCGGACCTGCGTGACGCCGCCCGTCACGCCGTCGGCGTCTGTCGTCGACATTGTCTGCACCGAGTCCACCACCACCAAGGTGGGGCGCACCGCGTCGATGTGGGCCAGCACGTTGTCGATGTCCGAGTCGGCGGTCAGGTACACCTCGTCGTGGCTGCAACCGGTGCGCTCGGCGCGCATCCTGATCTGCCCCGCCGATTCCTCGCCGGAGACATACAGTGCCCTGCGACCGGCGCGAGCCCACTGGTGCACGGCCCTCAGCAGCAGGGTGGACTTGCCGACGCCGGGCTCGCCGGCGAGCAGCGTGACCGACCCGGGCACGACGCCGCCGCCCAGCACCCGGTCGAGTTCGTCGACGCCCGTCGGGTCGTGGCGCGTGGTGCCGGGTGGGATCGAACTCATCGGCACCGCAACCGAATTGGGCGTTCGGTGGGACCGGCCTCCGACGACCTTGATCGGCGCCGCCTCGTCCACGGTGCCCCACGTGCCGCACTCTGGGCACCGGCCGACCCACTTGGCCGTCACATGCCGGCACTCCGAGCAGCGGAACTGGGTGCGGGTCTTGGTCACGCCGAGACGGTATCGGCGGGGTCCGACAGGTTGCTAGTGGCCTTCGTCTTGCGCCCGGGCCTGTCCCTGCCGCGGAGTGTTCTCGCCTGCGGTGACGGGCACCGCGACCTTGGCCTCGCCGGCCCGTTGGAACTTGAAGACGAAGTCGTAGGTCAACGCGTTGGCGACCGGCTTGGTCAGCTTGACTTTGGCGGTCGCCGTCTTGGCGTCGGACTGCGCGGGCAGCGCCTCGGCTTGGCCGCCCTGAGGTTTGTTGGCGATCAGTAGGCCGGTGGCCGGTATCTGCGGATTGGCCGGACTGACGGTGACAGACCCGATGTCGGACGTGATCCCCAAGAGCCGGTCGTTCTCGGTGTCCGACTGGTTGGTGGCGGCGAACAACAGGTCGACGCTCTCACCGGGCTGCAGAGCGGCGCCGGTGATCTCTGCGCGGATCCGGACGTCGCGCAGCGCGATGGTGCCGACGCCGGCGCTGGCGCCGTTGACGGCGGGTTGCTGGGTGGCGGTCTGGGACTGCTGTCCCGATCCGCATCCGGTGAGCGTCGCGGCGACCAAGGCCGCGGCGAGTAGCCCGCTGCCGAAAGCCGATCCGCGGGTGGGGAAGAGGTTCACTGAAGTCTCCTGCTCGGCAACGAACTGGCATAGAACTGGCAATGAATCGGCGATTGCTGGCCGTCAGCGTTCGACTATGCACAGTAGTAGGTCGGCGCCCGACAACGAAGCGGCGAGGCATTATTGGACCGCGGAGAGCTTCGTGCGATGAGCCGCTTGCGCCGAGAACCCGTTACCTGCGGCGGTGCCCAGGAAACCATCGGCAAGCATGTTATCGCCGCCGTGTCAACCCCCAATGTTCATCCACTGTGCCCCTGACCTGCACCGTTGTTGAACGCGTGTCAGAGCGCCGTGTTAGCATGGAGTGGCGAAAGGGGCTCGAATCAGATGATTTTCAAGGTCGGAGACACCGTTGTCTATCCACACCACGGTGCTGCGTTGATCGAAGCGATCGAAACCCGGACCATCAAGGGCGAGCAGAAGGAATATCTCGTCTTGAAGGTCGCCCAGGGTGATCTGACCGTTCGAGTACCTGCGGACAATGCAGAGTATGTGGGGGTGCGCGACGTGGTGGGCCAGGAGGGTCTCGCCAAGGTCTTCCAGGTACTGCGGGCGCCGCACACCGAAGAGCCCACCAACTGGTCCCGCCGCTACAAGGCCAATCTCGAGAAGCTGGCCTCCGGCGACGTGAACAAGGTGGCCGAGGTCGTCCGCGACCTGTGGCGCCGCGACCAGGAGCGTGGCCTGTCCGCCGGCGAGAAGCGGATGCTGGCCAAGGCCCGCCAGATTTTGGTCGGCGAGCTTGCGCTGGCCGAGAACACTGACGACGCGAAGGCGGAGACCATCCTCGACGAGGTTTTGGCCGCCGCCTCCTAGGGGATGAGCACAGTCGCGGTCGTTCCGGCCGCGGGTTCCGGTGAGCGCTTGGGCGCCGGCAGACCGAAGGCGTTCGTCCATGTGGGTGGCCAGACGCTGTTGGAGCGAACCCTGGCCGGTCTGCGGAACTCCGGTGCCGTGGACGCCGTCGTGGTCGCCGTGCCCGCCGACCGCACCGATGAAGCGAAGCTGATTCTCGGCGCCGATGCGACCGTCGTGGCCGGCGGCTCCGATCGCACCGAGTCGGTGCGCCGCGCGCTGGCCGCCGTCGGCACCCCCGACCTGGTCCTGGTGCACGACGCCGCGCGTGCGCTGACGCCCCCTGAGATGATTGCCCGGGTCGTCGACGCGCTACGCGCGGGCTATCACGCCGTCGTGCCCGGCCTGCCGGTGGGCGACACGATCAAGGCGGTCGATGCCGACGGGGTCGTGATCGCGACGCCCGCCCGGGCGGGTCTTCGGGCGGTGCAGACGCCGCAGGGCTTCCACACCGACTTGCTGCTGCGCGCCTACCAGCGCTCCGAGTCGGGCCCCGGATTGGCCCCCGTCACCGACGACGCGTCGATGGTGGAAAACATCGGCGGGCAAGTGCACGTCGTCGAGGGCGACCCGCTGGCGTTCAAGATCACCACCGCTCTCGACCTGCTGTTGGCCGAGGCGGTGGTCAGCCGGTGACCGACTTGCGTGTGGGGCTCGGAACCGATGTGCATCCCATCCAACCGGGGCGGCCGTGCTGGCTGCTGGGCCTGCTGTTCGAGGACGCCGACGGGTGCAGCGGCCATTCCGACGGCGACGTGGCGGCGCACGCGTTGTGCGACGCGTTGTTGTCGGCGGCCGGTCTCGGCGACGTGGGCGAGGTCTTCGGGGTGGATGACCCGCGCTGGCACGGCGCGACGGGCACCGCCATGCTCGGCCACGTCCGCGACCTGGTCAAAGCCAGCGGTTTTCGTGTCGTCAACGCTGCGGTGCAGGTGGTCGGCAACCGGCCGAAGATCGCGCCGCGCCGCGCGCAGGCGCAGTACGTGCTGTCGGATCTGCTCGGCGCGCCGGTTTCGGTGGCCGCGACAACTACCGACGGGCTCGGTTTGACGGGCCGCGGCGAGGGCTTGGCAGCCATCGCGACGGCGTTGATAGCCAGCGTCGAATAGGCCGGTAAGCTGGCACGTCGTGACCGATCGCGCTCAAGCTGAAGGGTCGGGCAGGCCTCCCGGCTTGCGGCTCTACGACACCTACGCCGGTGCCGTGCGCGACTTCGTGCCGCTGCGCGACGGCCGTGCCTCTATCTACTTGTGCGGCGCCACCACGCAAGGCCTTCCACACATCGGACACGTGCGCAGCGGTGTTGCGTTCGACATTCTGCGCCGCTGGCTGATGGCGCGGGGCTTCGACGTCGCGTTCATCCGCAACGTCACCGACATCGACGACAAGATCCTCAACAAGGCCGCCGACGCGGGGCGACCGTGGTGGGAGTGGACCGCGACGCACGAACGTGCCTTCGCCGCTGCCTACGACGCGCTCGGTGTGCTGCCGCCGTCGGCCGAACCTCGGGCCACCGGACATATCACGCAGATCGTCGAGCTGATCGAGCGGCTGATCGAACGAGGACACGCTTACCCTTCCGAACGGGAAGGCGACGCCGACGTGTACTTCGACGTGTTGAGCTTCCCGGACTACGGCAAGCTGTCCGGCCACAAGATCGACGACGTGCACCAGGGTGAGGGGGTCGGCGCGGGGAAACGCGACCAGCGCGACTTCACACTCTGGAAAGGCGCCAAACCCGGCGAGCCCTCGTGGCCGACACCGTGGGGCCGCGGCCGCCCCGGCTGGCACTCCGAATGCGTCGCCATGGCCCATGAGTACCTCGGCGCTGAATTCGACATCCACTGCGGCGGAATGGATTTGGTGTTCCCACACCACGAGAACGAGATCGCCCAGGCCTGCTCGGCCGGTGACCGGTTTGCCCGTTACTGGCTGCACAACGGCTGGGTCACGATGGGCGGCGAGAAGATGAGCAAGTCGTTGGGCAACGTGTTGTCCATTCCTGCTGTGCTGCAACGGGTTCGGCCCGCAGAGCTGCGATACTACCTCGGCAGTGCGCACTACAGGTCGATGCTCGAGTTCTCCGAGACCGCTCTTCAGGACGCCGTCAAGGCCTATGCCGGGATCGAGGACTTCCTTCACCGCGTCCGCACCCGGGCGGGGGCGGTCGTGCCCGACATCTGGACTCCCCGGTTCGCCGCCGCCCTGGACGACGATCTCTCGGTGCCGATCGCGCTGGCTGAGATCCACCATTCCCGTGCTGAGGGCAACCGGGCGCTGGAGGCGGGCGACCATGAGACCGCGCTCGCGCGCGCCGGCGAGATCAGGGCCATGATGTCGGTTCTGGGCTGCGATCCGCTCGAAGAGCGCTGGGAGACACCCAACGAGACGTCGGCCGCATTGGCCGCGGTCGACGTGCTGGTGCATGCCGAACTGGAGCGCCGCGAAGCAGCGCGCGCACAGTGCGACTGGGCACTGGCCGACGAGATCCGCGACCGGCTGAAGAAGGCGGGCATCGAGGTCACCGATACCGCCGACGGGCCGCAATGGTCGCTGATCGACGGCGACGTGTAGATGCCCGGCAACTCCCGGCGGCGCGGTGCGGTCCGCAAGCCCGGTACCAAGAAGGGGCCCGCCGTGGGTTCTGGCGGTGTGCGCCGCCGCGGCCTGGAGGGGCGCGGAGCCACGCCGCCCGCTCACCTACGGGCGAATCATCCTGCTGCGAAACGCGCTGCTGCCAAAGAGAAGTCGCGTCGTGGGGCCAAGAAGACCGACGATACTGAGCTGGTGCTCGGCCGAAACCCGGTGCTCGAATGCCTGCGTGCGGGCGTTCCTGCGACCGCCCTGTATGTGGCGCTGGGCGCCGAGGCCGACGAGCGGCTGACCGAATCAGTCAGGCGCGCAGCAGATTCCGGAATCCCAATCCTCGAGCTGCCGCGCGCCGACCTGGACCGGCTCAGCGCCAACGGCCTGCACCAGGGCATCGCGTTGCAGGTGCCGCCGTACGGGTATGCCCACCCCGACGATCTGCTTGCGGCAGCTCGAGACGATTCGTCACCGGCGTTGCTCGTTGCGTTGGACAACATCTCAGATCCGCGGAATCTCGGCGCGATCGTGCGCTCGGTAGCTGCGTTCGGCGGCCACGGTGTAGTGATCCCGCAGCGGCGCAGCGCAGCCGTCACCGCGGTGGCGTGGCGCACCAGCGCCGGTGCCGCCGCCCGAGTGCCGGTGGCACGGGCGACGAACCTCAATCGCACACTGCGAGATTGGGCCGCGGCCGGACTGCAGGTGATCGGCCTGGACGCCGGCGGAGACACCACCGTCGACCAGTTGGACACCACCGGGGACGTGGTGATCGTGGTGGGCTCGGAGGGCAAAGGATTGTCGCGGCTGGTGCGCGAGAACTGCGATGCGGTGGTGTCGATTCCGATGGCCTGTGCTACCGAGTCGCTGAATGCCGCCGTTGCGGCCGGCGTGGTGCTCGCCGAGGTCGCTCGGCAACGCCGGCGCTAACTCTTCTGCGCCGAGATCAGACTCGATGCACGCTTCTGCTCGAAAAGCGTGTCGCAATCCTGATCTGGGCAAGCTCAGGTTCGGCGGTGAGGCTCAGGCCCAGGGATTTTCCGGCTCCCAAACCGTGGGCAGTTGCAGTGGGATCCCGTCCTCGGCCGCCAGCCGGGTCAGCACCCGAATGGTCGCGTCCAGATCGTCGGCGGCGTACGGAAGCGCACGTAGCTGCTCGGTCAACGGCTGGAAGAAGTCGTCCCAGTGGATCAGCACCACGCGTCGAGGCCCCACTCTGCGCACCACTTCGTTCCAGTAGTCGACCATGTATTGCTCGGGCAGCAGCCCTAGTTGACCGACTCCGAGATACACCACGTCGGCTTGCTGCCCGGCCAGTGCACCTTCGACGAAGCCCGCGCTGCCCTGGACCAGCAGCTTGCTGTTCGTCTGCTGGTGATGGATCAGGACCGACCACGTGTCACCGCACTTGTATGCCGACGCCTTCACCGGAGGCACGACCGGTTCTGTGATGACACCTGGATACCGGTCGGGCGGGGAGTGTTTGGATTCGATCAGCGTCACTTCGTACGCACCCAACGCGATCGGCTCACCTGGGGTCGCGACGACGATGCGGTCCTCGGCCAGGCCGAAGCCCCGGCCGACGTTGGCGGCCGACTCGCCTCCGACCAGTTTGGCCTCGGTGCGTCCCGCCACCACCGCAGAGTCCAACACATGGTCGTAATGGGTGTGCACCGGAATCACGGCTTCGAGCGAGCGCACCCGGGTCCGTTCGAGGCAGCCGATGATGCGCTCCAATGACGGCTCCACCCGCCTCAATGCGACGCTGGCGAGGCTGGGCCGGGAGAAGAATCCGTCCGTCATCACCGCCGAGGTGCCGTCGCTGATCAGCAGCGTGGCCACCCCCAGCCAGGTCACCGTGACCGGCGTGTCCGTCGCGGCGGGTGGCACGTCGAACCGCTTGGTGAATTCCGTCAGGAACGGTCGACCGAGCTTGAGGCGCATGAGATCACCCTACGGCGAACCGCGGAGCCGTCGAGGCGTTCAGCCGGCTGGTGCCAGCATCGCCTTCCATCCGTCGTCTCCTGTAGTGGTCGAGTCCCGCACGCTATAGCGCGACCCGTCAGGCGCCACCACCTCACCGCTCTGCGGGTTGTAGATGGCCGTCGGGGCCTGCGACGGCGTGTAGTCGCACGGGTTGGGCTGCTGCCCGCTGCACACCACGCTGCCCTGGCCCGGCGGTGCCAGCGGATCGCTGACCGGTGCCGGGGAGCCCGCGGGCGGCAACATGCTGGCAGGCAGCGGGTTCATGCCGTTGTTGACGCTCGGTGCCGGGATGACGTAACCGGGCTTCACCGGCTGATCACAGCGCGCCCCGGGCGCCGGGCAGGTCAGGATCTGGTTGGGGTCCCCATACCAGGGGTTGGTGCCCAACGGCACGTACGGCTCGTTGCTGCGGCACTCCCGAGGCGACGCGGCGCGCTTGCCCGGCACGTCCGCGCACGGGTAGTTGCGCGCGCCGCGCACCGCGTTGCCCTGGTAGTCCTTCGGAATCTTGCAGTAAAGGCCCGACGGCAGTGGTTTTGCCGAGGTGTCGGCGGGAGCGCGCCATTCCGACGGTGGCAGGAAACCGGTCAAGCACGGCGGCGGCTGGTTCAGGTTGGTCAGCAGCGCAAAGTTGATGATGCCGTAGCCGGGAAAGACCGATCCAGCCTGGAGTTGTGCGGCGCTCTCGGGGAAGTAGACGAACGCCTGCTCGACGCCCTTGTGGTAGCGCTTGAGCATGTCGATGACGATCTCGAGGTTGGCCAGCGTCTGCGGCAGCGAATCCTGCACACCGGAGAACACCGCGTTGAGCTGATCGGCGGTGGGGGCGGCCTGCTGCAGCCCGTTGCGCAGCGCGGCGTCCTGCTCGGCGGCCTGCGCGCCGATGACGTTGAGGTTGGCCGCCCACGCCTCGATCGCGTCCCCGGAGTTGACCTGCGAGTCCAGGATCGGCGCCGAATGGGCGATGATGTCGTTGATTGGGGACAGGTTGTCCCGGAAGTCGCTGGCGATCGCGGCGGTGGAGTCGACCAGCCGCTGCAGCGCCGGGCCCAGCCCGCCCACCGACTGCGACGTCTCCGTCAGCAGGTCGTCGATCTTGTCGGCGGGCAGCGCCGCCAGCCCGCGGTTGGCGGCATCCAGCGCCGGCCCGATCTCCGAGGGCACCGTGGTGTTGGTGATCGTCTGCCCGTCGCGGAAGTGCTGGCTCGCGTCGCCGCTTTGCGAAACGAGGTCCAGGTACTGCTCACCGACCGCCGAGACCGAGTGCACGTCGGCCGACGCATCCAGCGGGATCTTGTACCGATCGTCGATCCTGATCGTGGCGCGCGCGCCCTGCTCGGTGGGCTCGACCTTGGTCACCTGCCCGATGTGCGCGCCCCGGTATACCACCGCTGCCGTCTCGTACAAGCCGCCTGCTCTGGGCAGCTCGACATGCAAGTGGTACTGGCCGACGCCCATTTGCTGCGGAAGGCGCAAGTAGTGGAAGCCCAATGCGCCCAGCGCCAGCAAAGTCAACGCCAGAAAAATCGCCAGTTGACTGCGGATGAACGGAGTCAGGACAGGGTCGTTCTCACCCGTCCACCGCATCAGTTCCTCCTTGCCTCACCGCCGCGGTGATAGCAGCAGTCTCTACCTAGCGATGAGACACGGAACTGTACCGGATGACGGTATCGCGCACGCCGCAACCCACAAATTATCCTAATCGTCAAAACAACCGCTCATGGGGCTCACGTGAACGGCCGAAACTCCACCCCCTCGCCGATCAGGCGTTCCCACACAGCGTTGGCAATCTGCACCGCGCCTGGCGAATCGCCGTGCACGCAGACCGATTCCACCTTCACCGGAACCTTCGAACCGTCGATCGCGGTCACGTGACCATGGGCGACCATCGTCGCCACCCGCTGTGCCACCGTGTCCGGGTCGTGGATCACTGCGCCGGGTTCGCGCCGCGACACCAGCTGACCGTCGGACCGATACGCACGATCAGCGAACACCTCAGCCACACAGCGCAAACCCAACTCGGTCGCAGCCTCGAACATCACCGACCCCGCAAGGCCCAACACCGGCAACGCAGGGTTCACGTCGTGGATTGCCAGCGCGACCGCCCGCGCCTGTTCTTCGTGGGTCACCACGGTGTTGTACAACGCGCCATGGGGTTTGACATAGCAGACTGTGGAACCCGCCGCATGGGCGAGGGCTTGCAGGGCGCCGATCTGGTAGATCACGTCGGCGGTCAGGTCCTCGGCCGAGATGTCGATGTACCGCCGGCCGAACCCTGCCAGATAGCGATAGCCCACTTGTGTGCCGATGCGGACGCCGTGGCCGGTGGCGGCGCGGCAGGTTCGCAACAGTCCGGCCGGATCACCGGCGTGGAAGCCGCATGCCACGTTGGCGCTGGTGACTAGCCGCAGCATTTCATCGTCGTCACCGAGTCGCCATACCCCGAAGCCCTCCCCGAGGTCGGCGTTCAGGTCTATGGAGTGCTGTCCGGCGGACACGAAAACCAGCCTAGGCGTGCATCACCGGCCGGCGGCGACGTTCGACGAGCCAGCATGCCACGTAGATCGCGAACGAGATGACCGTGACGAACACCGATATCGGCACGCCGGGCGCCAGGGACAGCAGGATGCCGCCGACCGCCGCGAGTTCGGCGAAGATCACCGAGGTGGCGATCGCCGCGGCCGGCGAGGAGAACAGCCGGGCGGCGGCCGCGGCGGGCGTGATCAACAACGACATCACCAGCAGCGCACCGACGATCTGCACACCTTGCGCCGCAACGATGCCGACCAGCGCTGCGAACACGATGCCCAGTCCCCGCACCGGCACTCCGCGGGCGGACGCGACCTCCGGATCGACCGTCGCGAAAAGCAGCGGGCGGGCTGTGACGGTCAACGCGATCGCGACGACCACTGCCACGATCACCAGTTGCGCCAGCCCGCCATAGCCCACCCCGACGATTTGACCCGTCAGCAGCGCGAAACTCGTGCCGGCCCGGCCGGGGTAAAGGTGGATGAACAACACCGCCAGGCCCAAGCCGAACGCGACGACGACTCCGATCGCCGAATCCCGTTCCCGCGCACGCTGTCCCAAGATGCCGAACAGCACCGCCGCGACCAGGCTTCCGACCAGCGCACCCGCTCCCACGTTGAGCCCGGTGAGCAACGCGAACGCCGCCCCCGTCAACGACAATTCGCTGGAACCGTGCACGGCGAACGACAGCTGCCGCATCACGATGAACGGCCCGATCAGTCCGGCGATCAACGCAAGCAGCGCACCGGCGAGAATGGCCTGCTGGACGAACCCACGGCCCAACAGATCCGCCGTGACGTGAAAGGCGAAAACGTTGTGCAGCAGTCTGTCGAGGCCGTCACTCATGACAGAACCCCCGATTTCCCACCACGACGTACTGCCCTCGCACTCGGAGCACGTCGACCTCTGAGCGGTAGAGCGCCGACAAGTTCTCCGACGTCATCACCTCGTCGACGGTGCCGATCCGGAACCTCCCGTCGACCAGATACAGCACGCGGTCCACATACGGCAGCACCGGGTTGATGTCGTGCGTGACGAACAGCACGGCGGTGCTGGCGTCGCGCCTGCGCTTTTCGATCAACTCCGAAACGTGTTGTGCCGCGGCAGGGTCCAGGTTCAGCAGCGGCTCGTCGCACAGCAGCAGCACGGGATCCCCAGCCAGCGCCTGGGCGATCCTCAGCCGTTGCAGCTCGCCACCCGACATCACCGACAGCGGCGTGCGGGCGAGGTGGCTCGCAGTCACCTGGCTCAGCGCTCGTTGCACGGCCAGGTCGCGCTGGCGGCGGGCGGTGCGGCGGCCGGTCAACCCCCACCGGTGCCCGTCGACGCCGAGCCGCACCAGATCGCGGCCCCGCATCGTCAAGCCCCGCTCGGTCCGGTGTTGCGGGATGTAGCCGACGGTGCTGCGACCGGACGAAACTGCTTGCCCCGCAATGCGAGCGGAGCCCGTCGTCAAAGAAAGTTGCCCCGTCAGCACTCTCAGCAGCGACGTCTTGCCCGAGCCGTTGGGCCCCAGTACCGCGACGAACTCGCCGGCATCGACTGTCAGGTCCAGGCCGTCCCACAAAGTGCGTTCGCCGAGACTCAGGCCAGCGGCGCTGAGCTGGACAAGTGGCGCGGTCATGGTGTGTGAGAGTCGATTCGTTGCAGCGCGGCACCCAACTGCTCGACGGTGTGACGTTGCCAGGTCAAAAAATCGCTTCCGGCCGGCAGCGTTTCGCGCACCTCCACGACGGGCACTCCGGCGCCGTTCGCGGCGTCCACGATGCGGCGCGATACCGACGTGTCGGTCTGCGGGTTGAACAGCACCACCGAGACATCATGCGAATCGATCACGTCGAGCACGGCGGCGATGTCGGCCGGTGGTGGGTCGGAGTCGGCGGCCGCCGCAGCCGAATAGCCCTCGGGTGTCTTGTCGGTCAAGCCGGTCGCGGCCTCCAGGTAGTGGGCGACGTCCTCGGTGGAAATGGCCGTTGACCCGGGATGGTTGGCCGCGACGGCCTGTTGCATGGCCTCGATTCCGTGCACCTGGTCCGTGAACTCTTCGGCGTTCGACCTGTAGGCGGCGGCGTGGGTGGGGTCGACGGCGGCGAGTTGCCCGCCGATGGTGTCGGCGACCAGTGCCACCATCGCGAGGTCGTAAAAGACGTGAGGATTGCTGTCCTGCTGGTGACCGCCGACGGTGAACGCGTCGACTCGCCTGACCGAATCGTCGTGTTGCAGCACGGCCTCGACGAAATAGTCGTAGCCGCCGCCGTTGTAGACCACAAGCTGCGCGTCGCCGATCGCGGCCGCATCAGCGGGGCTGGCGTCGTAGGAATGCGGGTCTTGCGCGGGGTTGTCGATGAGCGAGCGCACCTGCACGTAGTCGCCGCCGACCGCAGCCGCGACGGAACCCCACACGCTCGTCGACGCGACCACGCTGACCTTCTCGGATTGGCCCGGCGGCGATCCGCATGCGGACACCGCCGCTACGGCCGCGACCAGCCATATCACTACCCGACGCATGGCCCCTCGCCTGAACACAAATGAAAACCGTTTCCATTAATGTAGCGCATCGCCGCAGGACCCGATAGCGAGATGCACTAACGTGGCAGACCATGTCCAGGCCTTCCGCGCACCGGCGGCGGGCCACCCTGGCGTCGTTGGCTGCCGAACTGAAGGTCTCTCGTACCACGATCTCCAACGCCTACAACCGGCCCGATCAGCTGTCGGTCGATCTTCGGGACCGTGTGCTGGAGACGGCCAAACGGCTGGGCTATCCGGGTCCGGATCCGGTGGCGCGGTCGCTGCGCACCCGCAAGGCCGGAGCGGTGGGATTAGTGCTCACCGAACCGCTCAACTACGCGTTCAGCGACCCGGCCGGAGTGAGTTTCGTTGCGGGACTTGCCGAATCATGCGAAGAGGTGGGCCAAGGCTTGCTGTTGGTGGCTGTCGGGCCGGGACGCAGCGTCGACGAAGGATCGCACGCGGTGCTCAACGCAAGCGTGGACGGCTTCGTGGTGTACTCGGTGGCCGACGACGACCCATACCTGGACGTGGCGCTGAAACGCAATCTGCCGGTGGTGGTCGTGGACCAGCCCAAGAATGTGCCCGGCACGTCGGGGGTCTGCATCGACGACCGCGCGGCCATGCGGGAGCTGGCCGATTACGTTGTGGAGCTTGGGCATCGAGAGATCGGGCTGCTGACCATGCGGCTCGGCAGGGGACGCACGCCGGGGTCAGCCGCCGTTGCCAGCCCGGAACGGTTGCTTTTCCCGCACTTTCACGTCCAGCGTGAGCGCATCAGCAGTGTGCGTGAAGCGATGGCGGCGGCCGGCCTCGATCCCGACTCGCTGACGGTGGTGGAAAGCCACGAACACCTGCCGGGCTCGGGCGGGGCTGCCGCCGAGGTCGCACTGCAGGCCGATCCCCGGATCACCGCGCTGATGTGCACGGCCGATGTGCTGGCGCTGTCGGCGATGGACTATCTGCGGGCGCGCGGCATCTACGTGCCGGGACAGATGACCGTCACGGGCTTCGACGGCATACCGGAGGCGTTGCGCCGCGGCCTGACCACGGTGGCTCAGCCCAATGTCGACAAGGGCCGTCTGGCAGGCGAACTGCTGCACACGCCGCCGCGAACCGGGCTGCCCGTCGACGAGGTGCTGTCCACCGAACTGGTCCGTGGCCGCACCGTCGGACGGCCGGGCTAGCCCCATTTCTGCGCGAGCGTGCGCGTCAGATCTTCGGGTTCTCTTCGTCGCCGATCAGCAGCCGCACCGCCAGGTCGAGTCGCTTGCTGACATCGGTGGCGGACGCGCGGCGGGTCAGCCATGCCAGCAGATTGGACAGCCACACGTCGGAGATCACCCGTGCGATGTGGTACTGGTCCTCCGTCGGCTCGCCGTCGCTCATCGCGCGCGCGAACATGCTGTCCATCAGTTTGCCGACGTGGTCGACCTCACCGGCCGCCGATGCGTCGGCGAAGACGAATGCACGCGTCATCGCCTCAGTGAGCAGCGGATTGCGCTGCATCGCCCGATTCAGCCGGCTGATCATCTGGTGCAGCCGCTGATAAGGACTGCCGGCGCCAATCGCCATCCGGTCGTTCTTCGCGTCGATACGCTCGAACTCGCGCCCCAGCGCGGACACCAGCAGATGGACTTTCGACGGGAAGTACCGGTACAGCGTGCCGACTGCGACGTCGGCACGCTCGGCAACGGCGCGCATCTGAACCGCCTCGTATCCTCCCTTAGAGGCGATAGCCAAGGTGGCGTCGAGGATGCGTTTGCGGCGCTCTCGCTGAGCTTCGGAGCCGAGTTCGGATTCGGCCAACGCGGCCACTGTCAGAACGTGCGGCTGACGAGTTTCGCCCGGCGAGCCGGAACCGGCGTGAGCTGGCGTCGACATGCGGTCAGCGGCTCCTTGTCGTCGTCGTACATGAGAAAAACGATACGCACGCCGTCCGGAAATTTCCTGCCCCGTGTCGGTCGGCAGACGCTCGTGTCCTGCTGTAACGCGCACCGGTTTGACGGCCGGCACGGATACTATTAGAACACGTTCTAGTAGGCTGCACGTGCCTTTACCTCTCGGCTTAGGAGGCTGATCGTGTCAGCGAGCATGCCCGGTGCTCTTCGCCAAAGCGGCTCGTCGGGCTCGGACGAGCAGACGGCGGCCAGGGAGCTGGTGCGCTCGTGGGCGCCCGGCTCAGGGGCGATCGCAGCCGCACGCGCCGTTGAGCAGGGTGACGCCGACGCGTGGCAGAAGCCGTTTCGCGGACTAGCCGAACTGGGTCTGTTCGGCGTGGCGGTGCCCGAATCGCTGTCCGGAGCGGGTGGCGGCCTGGCTGATCTGTGCGCGATGCTCGAGGAAGCCGCGTACGCGCTGGTGCCCGGCCCGGTGGCGACCACCGCGTTGGCCACGCTGCTTGTCGATGACGAGCAGGTTCTCGGCGAATTGATGTCCGGCCAGCGCAGCGTCGGCCTCGGCCGCGACGGCGACCTGGACTACGAGTCGGGTCGCGTCAGTGGCACGCTGCCGGTGGTGCTCGGTGCCAAGCCCGGGGAATACGTGATCGCCGAGGCCGGAACGCAATGGCTTCTCGTCGACACCAGCGGCCCCGGCGCGACGGTCGAGCCGCTGGCGCCGACGGACTTCTCGCGGCCATTGGCGCGGGTGGCACTCGATGCCGTCCCCGCTGTGGCGCTGACCGTCACGGCGCAGCGTGCCGAAGACTTGGCCGCCACGGTGCTCGCCGCCGAGACCGCCGGGCTGGCGCGCTGGATGTTGGACACGGCCACGGAGTACGCGAAGGTTCGCGAGCAGTTCGGCAAGCCGATCGGCAGTTTCCAGGCGATCAAGCACTTGTGTGCCGAAATGTTGCTGCGCTCCGAACAGGTGTCGGTGGCCGCGGCCGACGCCGCGCATGCAGCGTCGTCCTCCGATGACGATCAGCTTGCCGTTGCTGGCGCCGTTGCGGCGGCCATCGGCATCGTGGCCGCCAAGGCCAACGCCAAAGACTGCATTCAGGTGCTCGGCGGTATCGGCATCACCTGGGAACACGACGCCCACCTGTATTTGCGTCGGGCGTATGCCCTTTCGCAGTACCTCGGTGGTCAATCTCGTTGGCTGCGCCGCGTCGCCGCACTGACCCGCAACGGTGCGCGCCGCGAACTGGGCATCGACCTCGAGTCCGTCGACCACCTGCGGCCCGAGATCGCCGCCACGCTCAAAGGTGTCGCAGCCCTGCCCGCAGCCAAGCGCCAGGTCGCCCTGGCCGAGGCAGGGCTGCTTGCGCCGCACTGGCCCAAGCCATACGGCCGGGACGCGTCACCGGGCGAACAGCTGCTGATCGACCAGGAGATGGCGGCCGCCGGAATCGACCGGCCGGACCTGGTGATCGGCTGGTGGGCGGCGCCGACGATCCTCGAGCACGGCAGGTCCGAACAGGTCGAACGGTTCGTGCCTGCAACGCTGCGCGGCGAGCTGACCTGGTGTCAGCTGTTCAGCGAGCCGGGCGCGGGTTCTGACCTGGCGTCGTTGCGGACGAAAACCGTTAGGACACAAGGAGGTTGGCGGCTCACCGGGCAGAAGGTGTGGACGTCGGCGGCACACAAGGCGCAATGGGGGGTGTGTCTGGCCCGTACCGACCCGGACGCGCCCAAACACAAGGGCATCACCTACTTCCTCGTCGACATGAAATCGCCGGGCATCACGATCCGGCCGCTGCGCGAGATCACCGGCGACGAGTTGTTCAACGAGGTGTTCTTCGACGACGTCTTCGTACCTGACGAGATGGTGGTCGGCGCCGTCAACGACGGCTGGCGGCTGGCCCGCACCACACTGGCCAACGAACGCGTCGCGATGGCCCAGGGCACGGCGCTCGGCAATCCGATGGAGGAGCTGCTGGCCACGGTCGCACACGTGGACCTCGATCCCGCAGACGCGGACCGGCTCGGTGCGCTGATCGTGACGGCGCAGTGCGGTTCGCTGCTGGACCAACGGATCGCGCAGTTGGCGGTGGGTGGCAAGGACCCGGGCCCGCAGGCCAGTGCCCGCAAGCTCATCGGTGTGCGATACCGGCAGGGCCTCGCCGAGTTCCGGATGGACCTGTCCGAGGGTGCGGGGATCGCCGAGAACCGCCAGGTGCAGGACTTCTTGAACACCCGCTGCCTGACGATTGCCGGTGGGACGGAGCAGATCCTGCTCACGATGGCCGCCGAGCGACTGCTCGGCCTCCCGCGCTGACATCGCCGAAACCGCGCACAGATTGCGATTTCGCGAAAAAGGGCGATCTCGAGTTTGGCGCTACGAGAACGCGGTCTGCGCGCAGGTGGTCGGCGAGGTGATGTTCACCCCGGAATACACCACCTGGATCTCGGCGCAGACGATGTAGTCGGCGTCCAGCATCGGCTGCCCGGTCTGCCAATTGGTCGGCTGCGTCTGACCTGAGATCTGATACTTCTCCGGCGGGCCGCCCCCGAAGTAGATCGTGGTGATTTCGCGGCGCCCCATCTCCTTGTACTGCCGGGTGTTGTCGGCCACCACCTGAGTTTCGAGGTTGTTCAACCGATTCGACGACCGCAGCGTGGTCGTCTGGCGCGCCCACAAATCCCCGGGAAAACCGTCAACCGCGTCGCCGCTGCGCCGGTTGGCCGCGACGGTGAAGTAGCACTGCTGGTCCGCCGAGACGCAGTTCGCGGTGACGTGCACTTCGAGTTGCGTGCCGTCGGGAAGCGGGAACGACGTGTCGCCGGTGTCCGACGCTGCCGACGCGACGGCCGGTGCGCAGAGTCCCGCAACCAGCACGCCCCCCGCGACAACTACCGACAGTCGCTTCATCGTGTTCCTCCCCGCGCCGTGCGCGAAATGTTAGCCGGGCGGCTATTCGTCGTAGGTGACTTCGACCGAATCTGTCCGCGGCCGGGCCTGGCAGCCCAGAATCAGCCCCTCGTCGAGGTCGGACTGCTCGAGCACGTCGTTGACCTCCATGTCGACCTCGCCGCTGCGCTTGAGGACGGCGCATGCGCCGCAGTGCCCTTCGCGGCACGAGAACGGTGCGTCGAGGCCCCTGTCCAGCAGCACGTCGATCAGCTTGGCGTTGCGCGGCCAACTGATCTCGTGCCGTTGGCCGTCGAGATGCACGATCGCGGTCGCCGGGGGTTCGTCGCTGTCGTCCTCGATCACCACCGCCGCGAACGGGTCGGTGTCCAACGAGCGGAACACCTCCAGGTGCACGCGCTGCCTGGGCACGCCGAGCGTGCCCAGCGCGGCCTGCGCCGCCGCCATGAACGGAGCGGGCCCGCAGATGTAGGCGTCGTGGGAGGCATACGGCGCCATCAGGCTGGCGAGCGCGGTCTCGGTGGGTATGCCCTGCACGGATTCCAGCAAGTGCATGACGGTCAGCCGGTCGGGATACTTGGCGGTCAGTTCCCGCAGCGTGCCGCCGAAGATCACCGACTTTTCGTCGCGGTTGGCGTAGACCAGCACGATCTTGCCGCCGCCTTCGGCCAGTGCCGACTTGCAGATCGCCATCATCGGCGTGATGCCGCTGCCGCCGGCGACGAGCAGAAAGTCGGCATCCAGCGTGGGCGGCACGAACGTTCCCGACGGAGCGAGCACATGCAGCTTCATGCCCGGGTGGGCACGGTCGCAGAGCCAGTTCGACGCGTAGCCGCCGTCTGTGCGCTTGACGGTGACGGCCATCGCGTCGTCGGTGAACGGCGACGTGCACAACGAGTAGCAGCGGGCGACTGAACCGGTGCGGTCGCTCGGGATGCGCAAGGTCAGGAACTGCCCGGGTGCGTACTGCAACTTCTGCGGAGCGATGACTGGGTCATTTGGGCCGTCGGGCACCTTGAAAACCAGCGAGCGCGCGTCGTCGGTTTCCGCGACGACATCGGCCACCTGCAGTTCCAACACATGGCTGCCGAGCGGCTCGTCGGTCACGACTCTCCTTCCTGCAACAACTAGAACATGTTACAGAAATCTACTTCCACAGGTCTACCCGCTGCAGGAACGCGGTGCTCGACTAAAATGGTAACGTGTTCTAATCTTGCGACTGAGTCCCTTTCCCGGGACTTGCACGCGATCTGGAGGGAACCAGTGACGTCCATTCAACAACGCCCGGTTGCTGAGGGGGCCCAGTCGGTCCTAACCGCCATCGACGAGCTACTGCCCAAGCTTCGCCAGCGCGCCCAGGAGACCGAGGACCTGCGCCGCCTGCCGGACGCCACGGTCAGCGAACTCCAGGAGATCGGTTTCTTCCGGTTGCTGCAGCCCGAGCAGTGGGGCGGCCTGCAATGCGATCCGGCGCTGTTCTACGAGTCGGTTCGGCGGCTGGCCAGCGCATGCGGATCGACGGGCTGGGTCAGCTCGATCGTCGGTGTGCACAATTGGCATTTGGCGTTGTTCGACCAGCAAGCCCAGGAAGAGGTGTGGGGCGAGGACACCAACGTGCGGATCTCCTCGTCGTACGCGCCGATGGGCGCCGGCGAGGTCGTCGACGGCGGGTATTGGGTCAACGGTTCGTGGAATTGGTCGTCGGGTTGTGACCATGCCACGTGGACGTTCGTCGGCGGCCCGGTCATCAAGGATGGCAGGCCGGTGGACTTCGGCAGCTTCTTGATCCCGCGCACCGAGTACCAGATCGACGACGTGTGGCACGTAGTCGGGCTGCGCGGCACCGGGAGCAACACGCTGGTGGTCAAGGACGTATTCGTGCCACGGCACCGGTTCTTGTCCTATAAGTCGATGAACGACCGCACCGCCGGCGGTCTGCAGACCAACACCGCGCCGGTCTACAAGATGCCCTGGGGCACTGTGCATCCCACCACCATTTCAGCTCCGATCGTCGGCATGGCTTACGGTGCTTACGACGCGCACGTGGAGCACCAGGGGCAGCGTATCCGGGCCGCGTTCGCCGGCGAGAAGGCCAAGGACGACCCGTTCGCGAAGGTGCGCATCGCCGAGGCGGCCAGTGACATCGACGCCGCCTGGCGCCAGCTGATCGGCAACGTCAGCGACGAGTACGCGATGCTGGCGGCCGACGAGGAGATCCCGTTCGAGCTGCGGGCCCGGGCCCGTCGCGACCAGGTCCGCGCCACCGGGCGCGCGATCGCGTCGATCGACCGGCTGTTCGAGGCCTCCGGTGCCACGGCGCTGGCCAACAGTGCTCCGATTCAACGGTTTTGGCGCGACGCCCATGCGGGTCGGGTGCACGCCGCGAACGATCCCGAACGCGCGTACCTCATTTTCGGCAACAACGAATTCGGTCTGCCGCCCCAGGACACCATGGTCTGATGACGTCGTTCGCAACCGAAGCCGAAAACCAGCACGAGGTGACGTTCGAGTCGACGTCACGGTACGCGGATGTGCGCGGCGGCGATCGTCCTATGCGGCTGCACTACCACGAGGCCGGTGTCGGCAACGAGCAGATGGTCGTGCTGCTGCATGGCGGCGGCCCCGGCGCATCGAGCTGGTCGAACTTCTCTCGCAACATCGCCGTGCTGGCCCAACACTTTCACGTGCTGGCCGTTGATCAGCCCGGCTACGGCTACTCGGACAAGCACACCGAGCATGAGCAGTACAACCGCTACAGCGCGACCGCGCTCCTGAACCTCTTCGACCACCTCGGCATCGAGCGTGCGCCCTTGGTGGGCAATTCGCTCGGGGGCGGCACCGCAGTGCGCTTCGCTCTGGACAACCCCGACCGGGCCGGCCGGCTGGTGCTGATGGGCCCGGGCGGCTTGAGCGTCAACTTGTTTGCGCCCGACCCGACCGAAGGTGTCAAGCTGCTGGGCAAGTTCTCGGTGGAGCCGACACGGGAGAACCTGGAAAAGTTTCTGCGGATCATGGTCTACGACCAGAAGCTGATCACGCCGGAACTCATCGACGAGCGCTTCGCGATCGCCAGCACACCCGAGTCGTTGGCGGCCACACGTGCGATGGGAAAGTCGTTCGCGGGCCCCGACTTCGAGCTCGGCATGATGTGGCGTGAGGCGCACAGGCTGCGGCAGCGAGTGCTGCTAATCTGGGGCCGCGAGGACCGGGTCAATCCGCTCGACGGCGCCCTGGTGGCGCTCAAGACCATTCGGCGTGTCCAGTTGCACGTGTTCGGTCAGTGCGGTCACTGGGCGCAGCTGGAGAAGTTCGACGAATTCAACCGGCTGACAATCGATTTCCTCGGAGGTGGGCACAGATGAGCATTCGGGCGCTGGCGTATCTGCGCATCGAGGCCACCGACATGGTCGCCTGGCGGGAATACGGGCTGAAGGTGCTCGGCATGGTCGAGGGCAGCGGCACCGTCGACGGTGCGTTGTACCTGCGAATGGACGACTTTCCCGCCCGGCTGGTGATCGTGCCGGGTGAGCACGACCGGCTGCAGGTGTCCGGCTGGGAATGCGCGAATGCTGCTGGCCTGCAGGAGATCCGTGGCCGGCTCGACGTGGAAGGCGTGCCGTACAAGGAGGCGACTGCGGCCCAGCTGGCCGACCGCCGCGTCGACGAGACGATCAGCTTCCAGGACCCGTCCGGCAATACGCTCGAGGTGTTCCACGGCGCGGCGCTGGAGCATCGCCGCGTCGTCAGCCCCTACGGGCACAAGTTCGTCACTGGAGAGCAGGGACTCGGCCACGTGGTGCTGTCCTGCCGCGACGACGCCGAAGCATTGCACTTCTACCGCGACGTGCTGGGATTCAAGTTGCGCGACTCGATGCGCATGCCGCCCCAGATGGTCGGACGCCCCGCCGACGGCGCGCCGGCGTGGCTGCGATTCTTCGGATGCAACCCGCGCCATCACAGCCTCGCCTTTCTCCCGTTGCCCACTCCCAGCGGCATCGTGCACTTGATGGTGGAGGTGGAGAACAGCGACGACGTCGGACTCTGCCTTGACCGCGCGCTGCGGCGCAAGGTGCCGATGTCGGCCACGCTGGGCCGCCACGTCAACGATTTGATGCTGTCGTTCTACATGAAGACCCCCGGCGGCTTCGATGTCGAATTCGGCTGCGAGGGAAGGCAAGTCGACGACCACGACTGGATCGCCCGGGAAAGCACCGCAGTGAGCCTGTGGGGTCACGACTTCTCGGTCGGCGCCCGTAACTGATGGCGGCGCCGATCGACCCGCGCACGTTCCGCAGCGTGCTCGGTCAGTTCTGCACCGGCATCACCGTGATCACGACGATGCACGACGACGCACCCGTCGGATTCGCATGCCAGTCGTTCGCGGCGCTGTCGCTGGAGCCGCCGCTGGTGTTGTTCTGCCCGACGAAGGTGTCCCGCTCCTGGCAGGCGATCGAGGCGACGCGACAATTCTGCGTGAACGTGTTGCACGAGAAGCAGAAGGACGTCTCCGCGCGATTCGGCTCGAAAGAGCCCGACAAGTTCGCCGGAATCGATTGGTACGCATCGCCTTTAGGGTCGCCGATCATCGACGGGTCGCTGGCCCACATCGACTGCACCGTCGAATCCGTGCACGACGGCGGCGACCACTTCGTGGCGTTCGGGAGGGTTCAGTCGCTGTCTGACGTACCCAAGAAGAAGCCGCGACCGCTGCTGTTCTACCGCGGCGAGTACACCGGCATCGAGCCGGACAAGACCACTCCGGCGCAGTGGCGCGACGACCTGGAGGCGTTCCTCACCGCCACCACGCCCGACACCTGGCTCTAGCCCTGCTCTAGCCCACGAGATCAGGCTTGCTGCACGCTTTTGTCATTTGCGTGCAGGTAACCTGATTTCGCCGCACGGTTGTGTTCACAATGCACTATGAGCGAGGACGACGCATCGACACCGAACGGTGGTGCCGTCCCGGCCGGGCTCAAGCGCGTCGTCGTCGCGTCGATGGCCGGCACGGTGGTGGAGTGGTACGAGTTCTTCCTGTACGGCACTGCCGCCACGCTGGTGTTCAGCAAGCTGTTCTTTGCGCAGGGCGGCAGCGAGCTGGACGCCATCCTCGCGGCGTTCGTCACGTATGCCGTCGGGTTCGCCGCCCGTCCGCTAGGCGGTGTGGTTTTCGGGCATTTCGGAGACAAGTACGGGCGCAAGAAGCTGTTGCAGTTCAGCCTGCTGCTGGTGGGGACCGTGACGCTGCTGATGGGCTGCCTGCCCACCTTCGGCCAGATCGGGTACTGGGCGCCGGCGCTGCTGGTGGTGCTGCGTTTCCTGCAAGGCTTCGCCGTCGGCGGCGAGTGGGGCGGGGCGGTGCTGCTGGTGGCCGAGCACAGCCCGATCCGCAGCCGTGGCTTCTGGGCCAGCTGGCCGCAGGCGGCCGTGCCGGTCGGCAACATGCTCGCCACGCTGGTGCTGCTGGTGCTGACCGGAACACTGTCGGACGCAGCGTTCTTGTCCTGGGGATGGCGGATCGCGTTCTGGTTGTCGGCGGTGGTGGTTCTGGTCGGCTACTACATCCGCACCAAGGTCAGCGACGCGCCGATTTTCGTCGAAGCACACCGCGAGGCGCAGCGCATCGAGGGCGAGTCGTTCGGGGCGCTCGAGGTGTTGAAGCGGTATCCGCGCGGTGTTCTCACGGCGATGGGCCTGCGCTTCGCGGAGAACATCATGTACTACCTGGTGGTCACCTTCTCGATCACTTACCTGAAGGTGCAGGCCCACGCCGACACGAGCGACATCCTGTGGTGGCTGCTGGTGGCTCACGCGGTGCATTTCGTTGCCATCCCCCAAGTCGGCCGGCTCTCCGACCGGTTCGGGCGCCGCCCGGTGTATCTGGTGGGTGCGATAGCCGCCGGCGGCTGGGGCTTCTTCGCGTTCCCGATGATGGACAGTGGCCACTACTTCGTCATCATGGCCGCGATCATCCTCGGCCTGGTGATCCACGCGATCATGTACGCACCGCAGCCCGCGATCATGGCGGAGATGTTCCCGACCAGGATGCGGTATTCCGGTGTCTCCCTTGGCTATCAGGTCACGGCGATCTTCGCCGGGTCGCTCGCGCCCATCATCGCGGTGCGACTGCTCGAGATCTACGATTCCTCGGTGCCGATCGCGCTGTACCTGGCTGCAGCCGCCGTCGTCACGCTGATCGCCGTGCTGTTCACCCGCGAGACCAAGGGCATCGACTTGGTGGACGTCGACTTGGCCGATACCGCGAGAACGGCCGCTCCGAGCGCCGAGTCGGCGCGGCCGTCGATCTGACGCGACTCCGGCGGGCTCACTGGGCCCGCTCGCGAACCACCCGCGCGATGTCCACGTCCCGAACCATCCGGGCGGCGGGCAGCTGCGACAGCGCCGCCGCGGCGAGCATGGCCAGCGCCGCGAGCAGTAGCGTCACCCAGCCCAGCGACAGGTGCATGGTGAACAGGTCGCTGTTGAAGGACCGCAGGAAGATCCACGCGGCGGCGGCACCGGCGGCCAGCCCGATCGGGATCGCGGCCACGGTGGCGGCCAGGTTCTCCAGCGCCAGCGCCGCGGTCAGCCGCGGCGTGGAAATCCCGGCCGCTCGCAACGTCGCCAACTCGCCGCTGCGCTCGGACAGGTTCACCGTCATCGTGACGTAGATCACCACGAAAGCCAGCGCCGCACCGAGCGTCAGCATCACGCCGACGAACACCCAGAACAGCCCGAGGTAACGGTTGACTGTGTTCTCCAGCGCGTGCGTGTCGGTGTAGGCCAGCACGCCGGGCAACCCGGTCACGTCGGCGCGCAGGGCGGCGCGGTCGGCGCCGGCGGTGAAGCGGAGCAGGTACTGGGTCGCAGGAGCGGCAACGATGGATTTCACGGTGGAGTTGGTTGCATACAGCACCGTGCCCAGCGGCTCGTCGAGCAGACCCGCGAGGCGAACCTGCTGCGGCGCACCGCCCGCCGGGATCACGGTGACGATCGAGCCCGGCCGCACGCCGAGCCGGTCCGCCAGCGACGACCCGGCCAGCACGCCGTCCTGCGGAAGTGACACTGCGCTGCCGTCGACACCACGGAACCCGTGCATCGAGGTGCCCGGAACGAACCCGGTCAGCGAGGTCGAATACGTCCTGCCATTGGCCTCGACGGTCACCTGGCTGGTGACGCCGGGTTCGACAGCGGCCACTGCAGGCAGGGCGGTCAGCGCGGTACCCACGCCTTCGGCGCCGGGCGCCACGAGTACCGAGGCGTCCTCGCGTTGAACGTCGTGGAACTGCGTGTTCAGCATCGCCGCCATGCTCGTCAGCATCCCGACGGAGGCCAGCACCAGCACCAGCGCCAGCACGCTGCCGATCATGGTCGCGATCGTCCGGCGCGGACTGCGGGTCAGCGACCGCAGGGCCAGCTTGACGACTGCCGGCAGCTGCCATCGCGCGGTCAGACGAGTGAGCGGACCCATGGGGGCGATGGGTATGGGGTCGCCGCGCATCGCTTGTGCGGGCACGGTGCGCGCCGCTGCGATCGCCGGGGCGAGCACCGCGATCAGGCCGGTGGCCAGGCCCAGCGCGAAGCCGATGGCCGCGGTTCCCACGTGATGGCTGACCACCGTGTCGGGTACGCCGATGGCTGACGTGTAGAGGCCGGTAACCACCGACGTCGCTGCGGCGCCCAGGACCACGCCGAGCACCGCCCCGACGCCGGCCACGATGGCGCCGTACCACAGATAGTGTCTGACGACGGCCGCCGGGCGCGCGCCCATCGCGAGCATGGCACCCATGATCCGGCGTTCGGCCCGCACCACTCGGGTCAGCACGACGTATTCCGCGATGGCCGCGGCGGTCAAGAACAGGGCCGGAAAGCCCACCGCGAGTTCGGAGAATCCGGCGAGGTCTTCGTGCAGCGCCGCGTTGGACGGCTGATCGTCGCGGCCCTGCACGTCGACGGCCCCGTGCGACATCAGGTGTTGTGTGACACGATCCCGGTCGGCTTGCGTTGTACCGCCGGCCATCTGGATCAGCGTCTGGTTGGGGCCCTGCTGGCCGGCCAACGCGGCCGCGAGTGCCCGGGGAGCGAACACGACCGCGAACGAGTGCGGGTCGGGCAGGACCTCCTGCCGGTTGCGGGCCGGCCACAGATACTCCGGCGACAGCGCCACCCCGGTGACGACGACCGGTCGCCAGCCGGCGCCGTCGTACACGTCGAACCGGTCACCCGGTGACAGCCCGAACGTTCCGGCGGCATGTTTCTCGATCACGACCTCGTCGGTCGTGTCGGGGTCGGGCGGTCGCCCGGCGATGATCTCGATGCTGTTGACGCCGCCGCCGGCCTCGTCCAGTCCGGTGACCCGCCCGAGCAGCTTGGCGCCCGCGATATTCAGCGGGAGGTCCGCTTGCGTGCGCGTGGCGACGCGCTCGACCCCGGCGTCATCGCGGACCAGGGCCGCCAGCGCCTCCGGGTTGCCGCCGAAGGCGGTCAGGTCGGCGAAGTGCAACCGCTCGTAGGTGCGGTTGTAGGACGCGGTCAGGTTTCGGAACGAGTCGTAACTGGCGATGAAGAGCAGCACACCGAGCATCACAGTGCCCGCGATCGCGGCGGATTGGGCTAGCCGGCGGCGCAGGTCGCGCCTGGTCTTGCGCAGCAGTGTCCGGTTCAGCCAGGTCGCTTCGGGGGACTTTCGCATGCCGATCACCACCGGATGGTGGCCGCTTCGGCGGGGACCTCGTTGCGGCGGTCCTGCACAATCGCGCCGTCCCGCATGTGGATCACCCGGTGCGCGACATCGGCCGCCGCCTTGTTGTGCGTCACCATGATCACGCCGCGCCCGGACCGGTTGGTTTTCTGGAGCAGTTCCAGCACTCGCCGGCCGGTGGCCACATCGAGCGCCCCCATCGGTTCGTCGGCCAGCAGCAGGTCGGGATCGGTGATCAGCGCGCGGGCGATGGACACCCGTTGCTGCTGGCCACCGGACAGCTGCGCCGGGAAGCTGTGTGCGCGGTCTTTCAATCCCATCGCATCGAGCAGTGCCGGGGCGCGGCGCCGGTCGCCGCACCCGGTCAACTCGGCCACCACCTCGATGTTCTCCTGAGCCGTCAAGGTCGGTATCAGGTTGAAGAACTGGAAGACGAAGCCGACGTGTTCGCGGCGGAACCTGCTCAGTGCCTGCGGCTTTCGTTCGGAGATGTCTTCGCCGGCGACGCTGATCGAACCGTGGTCGGCCTCCTCGATGCCGCCGATCACGTTGAGCAGGGTGGTCTTGCCGGAACCGCTCTCGCCGACGATCGCGACGAACTCGCCCGCCTCGACGTCGAGGTCGACGTGCTGCAGTGCGTGCACTGCCGCCTCGCCGGTGCCGTAGGTCTTGTCGACGCCGCGCAGCGCAACACCGCCCCGCCGGTCACGAGTCTCATGTCGGCCGGTCATGATGTGGTCCTTTCGTCGCCTGGCTCCGCCGGCAGACCCGCCAGCCGGCGCAGCGCCGGGCCGATCGCCAAAGCGCGCACCCGCCGGTCGATCAGTCGGTGTAGCACCAGGCCGTCGAAGGCGGCGAACATCAGCGCAGCGGTTGCCTCCGGATCGATCGCCGTGCCGCGGTCGGCCAGCCAATCCGCCAGCGCCGCGCGGTATTCGCCCAGGATGTCCGCGAGCCCGGCCCGCAGCCGTTCGTAGCGCGTGGCGGCCAGCAGCATTTCGCTGAATGCCATGACCGAAGCGTTGCCGACGTCATAGGCCGAAACCGCCTCGATCATCCGATCGATCCCGGCCGACGTGGAGTCGGTTGCAATCCCGTCCAACACCCGCGCGGCTTCTCGCCGGGCCGCGTCCAGTGTCGCGTCGATCAACAAATCGTTGACCGACTCGAAGTGGTAGTGCACCAGCCCGGAGGGGAGCCCGGCCCGCTCGGCCACCATCCGGGTGGTGACCGCACCCCAGCCCCGTTCGCCGACGAGAGCCACCGCGGCGGCCATCAGTTGGGTGCGGGTCGCCCGTCCTCGCTGCGCGGCTGTCGGCACCTCAGCCGCCTATTTGGACAATCGCCTTGGGCATATGACCAATTTACCTCACCCGGCCGGAGTCTCCAAGCGCCCAGGCGGTGACGTCAGCGTGTCGGCAGCCACGGTCCTATGCGCCGCAGTGCCTCGTCGATGTCCTCGGTCGGACCGGCAAACGACAGCCGAACGAATGAATTGCCGTGCACGGTGTCGAAGTCGATGCCAGGTGCGATCGCAACACCGGTGTCCGCCAGCAGCTTCGAGCAGAACGACATCGAGTCCGTCGTCACGTCGGACACGTCGGCGTAGACGTAGAATGCCCCGTCGGTCGGCGCGAGCCGGTCGAGCCCGATCGCCCGCAGCCCGTTGAGCAGTCGTTCCCGGTTGACGGCGTAATGCTCGACACGCGCGTCGGCCTCGGCCACCGATTCAAGCGTGAACGCGGCAACGGCCGCGAACTGCGCGAGCACCGGAGGACAGATCGTGAAGTTCCCGGTGAGGCAGTCGACCACGCGACGCAACTTCGCGGGCACCAACATCCAGCCGAGGCGCCATCCCGTCATCGCGAAGTACTTCGAAAAGCTGTTAATCACAATGGCATTGCGTGATGTTTCCCACGCGCAGCTGGTGGCGGGCGCACCCGGATAGACCAGCCCGTGGTATACCTCGTCGCTGATCAGCTGCACACCGGCCTCGTCGCACCACGCCGCGATCGCCGCGAGTTCGCCCGGAGGGATCACCGTTCCAGTCGGGTTGGCCGGGCTGGCGACGACGACGCCGCGCACCGGCCGGTCGATCGCGGCGAGCATCTGCGCCGTCGGCTGGAACCTGCTCTCCGGGCCGCACGGCAGGTCGACGACCTCACAGCCCAACGCGGACAGGATGTTTCGGTAGCACGGATACCCGGGACTGGTCACCACCACCCGGTCGCCGACGTCGAAGCAGGCCAGAAACGCCAGCAGGAATCCGCCCGACGAGCCGGTCGTCACCACCACGTCGTCGGCGTCCACCACGATGCCGTGTCGGGTCTGATACGCCCCGGCGATCGCCGCCCGAAGCTCTGGAATGCCCAGCGCGACCGTGTAACCCAACGGGTTGTGTTCGAGCGCCGCGGCCGCAGCAGCGCGCACGGGCGCTGGTGCTCCGGCGCTCGGCTGCCCCGCCGACAGGTTCACCAGGTCACCGTGCGTGCGCTGGCGCTCGGCCGCTGCCAGCCAGACATCCATCACGTAGAACGGCGGCACCCCAGCACGAATCGCTACCCGGTTCACGTTTGACTATTCAACACTTCTGGCTCGAGGCGCCGCAGGTATTCCCGGGTGGGGCCGAGCAGCTGGCCGCTGCCGTGCGCCCGCTTGAAGTACAGCTGGATGTCGTGCTCCCAGGTGATCGCGATTCCGCCGTGCATCTGAATCGCCTCGGCCGCAACCGCATCGAAGGCGTCCGTGGCGGCAACCCGGGCCAGCGCGGCCGTCGTCGACGTCGGTTCGACCACAGCGTCGTCCACCACGGCCCGCGCCGCCGAAGTCAGCACGTACAGGTCGGCCATCCGGTGCTTGAGGGCCTGGAAACTGCCAATGGCCCGGCCGAACTGCACCCGTTGCTTGGCGTAGTCGACGGTCAGTTCCAGGCACCGCTCGGCGGCACCGATCTGCTCGGCCGCCAGCAGAATCGCCGCCATGTCGGCGATACCGGGGTCGGATCCCAGCGGAACGGTGTCCTGCGGCGCGACCCGAGCCAACCGTCGGGTGGGATCCATCGTGTCGACCCGCTCCGACGTGAACGTCGTCCACTTGGTGAGCCGGTCTTTGTCTACCGCCACCACCACGTCGGCGACATCGCCGTTGACCACGTAGTCGGCGTCGAACACCACCGCCCCGATCGCGCTGCCCTCGGCCAGTCGGGCCAGGGTTTTGGCGTCGACATCGTCGGCAGCTAGCAGCGCGAGCTCCGCAAGCGTGGTGCCGAGCAAGGGAGTGGGCACCAGCCCGCGGGCGAGTTCGGCGAGAACTGTTGCAGAATCGGCAAATTCGCCGCCAGCCCCGCCGAGGTCGTCTGGGACCACCAGTGCGGCGGCGCCGACCTGCTCGCACAACAGCTTCCACAGCGCCTCGTCGTAGCCGCGTTCGGTGTCGATGGCACGCCGCACAACTTCCGGGCCGGCGTGCTTGGTGACGAGCTCTCGCACGGTTTCGCGGAGCAGCTCACGCTCTTCGCTCATAGTGCCTCCAACACCCGACGACGATGCGCAGCAGGATCCCCCCACGCCGAACGCAACGCCTGCACGCGTAGCAGCCACAGCGACAGGTCGTGCTCGGCGGTGAATCCGATCGCACCGTGGGCCTGCAGCGCATTGCGCGCTGCCAGCGTGGCCGCTTCGGCGGCGGCGACCTTGGCGGCACTCACGTCGCGGGCGGTGTCGGCCGAATCCGACGCGAGCGACAGAGCGGCGCCATAGGCCAACGGCCGGGCCAGCTCCACCGCGATGTGCACATCGGCCAGCTTGTGCTTGATCGCCTGGTAGGAGCCGATCGGCCGGCCGAACTGTGTGCGCTGCTTGGCATAGTTGACCGCCGCGGACAACATCGCGTGGCCCGCGCCCACCAGCTGCGCGGCAGTGGCGAGGGCACCGAACTCGTAAGCGCGCGCAACGTTCGCGGGACGGCCGTCATGGGTGGCCTTGACGTCGTAGAGCCGCCGGCTCGGGTCCACCGACGCGTGGGACTGTTGTGGCTCGGCATCGCTGACGGCGCCGTCGGCGGCCAACAACGTCACACCGGCGGCCGCGCAGTCGACGGCCCGCGGCACCGACGGCGGCAGCGCAACGGTAGCGATCAGGTCACCGGAGGCCAGCCGCTCCGCGCGGTCGTCGTCGGCCATCAGGATCGGCGCCACGGCAATCGATTCGGTGACCGGCCCCGGTACGCACCAGCGGCCGAGGCGTTCGAGCGCGACGACGAGGTCCACCGGGTGGGCGTCGATGCCCTCGAACCGCTCCGGCACCGCGAGCGCGGTCACGCCGAGGTCGGCCAGCCGGGCCCACACTTTGCGGCCCGGCGCGGTGTCACCGCGGGCCCACGCACGCACCGCCGCCGGCAGGTCGGCGCCTGCCAGCGCCGCGTCGATGCTGGCCGCGAAGTCCCGCTGCTGTTCGTCGAGGTTGAACCTCACTTCGTCTTCTCCCGGGGCAGGCCCAGCAGCCGCTCGGCGATGATGTTGCGCTGAATCTCGTTGGTGCCAGCGTAGATCGGCCCACCGAGGGCGAACAGCAGCCCGTCGGTCCAGCCGTCGTCGAGCTCGCCATCAGCGCCCTGCATGTCGAGGGCCGTCTGGTGGATCTCGACGTCGAGGTCGCTCCAGAACACCTTGGTCACCGACGATTCAACGCCCAGCTCGCCACCGTCGGCGAGCCTGGTCACCGTGCCGAAGGTGTGCAGTCGGTAGGCCTGCGCCTTGATCCAGGCGTCAGCTACCCGATCGCTGAAAGCGCTGTCGCGCTGCGTCGTCCACACCTCGACAAGCCGCTCGGTGGCGGCGAAGAATCGGGCGGGGCTGCGCAGCGACATGCCACGCTCATTGCTCGACGTGCTCATTGCCGCGCGCCAACCGCCGTGCGGCTCGCCGATCACGTCGGCGTCGGGCACGAACACATCATCGAGGAAGATCTCGCCGAACCCCGTGTCGCCGTTCAGTTGGGCGATCGGCCGCACCGTGACGCCGTCGGTGCGCAAGTCGAACATGAAGTACGTCAGCCCGCGGTGCCGTTCCGCCTCCGGGTCGGAGCGGAACAGCCCGAAAGCCCTGTCACCGAACACGGCTCGCGAGCTCCAGATCTTCTGACCGTTCAGCAGCCAACCGCCGCCGGTCTTGGTGGCCGTCGACCGCAGCGAGGCCAAGTCGCTGCCCGACTCGGGTTCGGACCAGGCCTGCGCCCAGATCTCCTCGCCGCTGGCCATCTTCGGTAGCACCCGGTCGAGTTGTTCTTCCGTGCCGTGGGCGAACAGGGTCGGCGCCAGCATCGACGTCCCGTTCGCGCTGGCCCGTCCCGGCGCGCCGGCACCGAAGTACTCCTCCTCGAACACCACCCAGTGCAACAGGCTCTCGTCCCGGCCGCCGTACTTCCGCGGCCACGTGATCACCGACAATCCCGCGTCGTAAAGCACTTTGTCCCAGCGCCTGTGCTGCTCGAGGCCGTCCGCGGTGTCGTAGGACTTCGTCGGGAACGAATCCTTGTTCGCGGCGAGGAAATCTCTGACCTCGGCTCGAAACTCCTCGGTGGCGTCGTCGAAATCCAGGTTCATCTAGGTCATCTCTCGCAGTTGAGGTTTGAGAATTTTTCCGGCGAGATTGCGCGGGAGTGAGTCACAGAAGACCACCGACCGAGGGGTCTTGAAATTCGCCAAACACTCACGGCTGTAGGTGATCACGGTCTTCTCGTCCAGATCGGTGTGCGAGTTCCGCACGACGAACGCCTTGCCCACCTCGCCCAGGCGCTCGTCGGGCACGCCGATCACCGCTACGTCGGCCACGCCGTCCAGGCGCATCAACACTTGCTCGACTTCGGCGGGATACACGTTGAACCCGCCGCAGATGTACATGTCTTTGAGGCGGTCGGTGATGCGCAGGTTCCCGGCGGCGTCGACGGTGCCGACGTCGCCGGTGTGCAACCACCCGTCGGTGTCGATCGCCGCTGCGGTGGCGCCGGGGTCGTCGAGGTACCCGAGCATGACGTTGGGGCCGCGCAGCAGCACCTCGCCTGCGGCTCGGGTGTCCCCGGGCGAGTCGATGCGCAGCTCGAAGTCGGCGATCGGGCGCCCGCAGGTGGTCGCGACCGTGGCCGCGTCGTCCTCCGGGCGGCACATCGTGCCGAATCCGCTGGCCTCCGTTAGTCCGTAGGCGGTCAGCACGATGTCGATGTCGAGTTCGGATTGCATGCGCTCGATCAGCACGACCGGCACGATCGCGGCGCCGGTGACGGCGAACCGCAACGAACTCAGGTCGTGGTCGCTGCGCTTAGGGTGGTCGAGCAGCGTCTGGTAGATCGTGGGTGGCCCCGGCAGCACGGTGATGCGGTGTTCGTCGACCGCCCGCATCGCCCGTTCGGGATCGAACGTCAACTGTGGGAACAGTGTGGCGCCGGTCTGCAGGCAGGCCAGGATGCCGGCCTTGTAGCCGAAGTTGTGGAAGAACGGATTGATGCACAAATAGCGGTCGTCGCTGGTGATCTTCCCGCACGCGGCCCACGACGCAGAAGCCGACAGCGACTGGCGGTGTGCGCACAGCACGCCTTTGCTGCGTCCGGTGGTGCCCGAGGTGAACAGGATGTCGCTGACGTCGTCCGCGCTCACGGCGGCCGCGCCGGCGTCGACGACATCCAGATCGGTCCCGCCCGCGATGAATTCGTCCCATGACCCATCCTGATCATCCGGGCCCGCCTCGACTGGGACCCGGACGATGTGTCGCAGCCGGGGGAGTTGTGAGCGATCCAGGCCGGCCACTCGGTCCGTGCCGAGAAACCTCCCCATCGCGATCAGCAGCGGAGCACCGGTGCGGGCCAGGATGTCGGCGGCCTCTGTGGCGGTGTAGCGCGTGTTCAGCGGCACCATCACGGCACCGGCATGGTGAACGGCCAGGCACGCCACCACCCAGTGCCAGGTGTTCGGCGACCAGATAGCGACCCGGTCGCCGCGGGCCACACCCAGCGCGATCATCGCTGCGGCGGCGCGGTACACCTCGTCGCGCAGTTGCGCGAAGGTGAATCGGCGATCCGGCGAAACCAGCGCTTCGTGGTTGGGTAGTTGGCGCACCATCCGCTCCAGCACCGCGGGAACGGTGCGGGGCTCGGTCGTCATCGACGCTCCTCTAACAAAGCAAGTGCTTGGTAGGTTAGCCTACTAGGGTGGAAGAGGTCCAGAAGTTCCGGGCCGAGGTACGCGCCTGGCTGGCCGACAACCTGACAGGCGAGTTCGCCGAGCTCAGAGGCCTAGGCGGGCCCGGTCGCGAGCACGAGGCGTTCGAGGGGCGCCGCGCGTGGAATCGGCATCTGGCCGCCGCCGGGCTGACGTGCCTCGGCTGGCCTGAGGAGCACGGCGGTCGTGGGCTGTCCGTGGCGCACCGCGTCGCGTTCTACGAGGAATACGCCCTTGCCGACGCGCCGGCCAAGGTGAATCACTTCGGCGAGGAACTGCTCGGCCCGACCCTGATCGCCTACGGGACGCCGGAGCAGCAGCAGCGGTTCCTGCCCAAGATTCTCGATGTCACCGAGCTGTGGTGTCAGGGCTACTCCGAGCCGGGCGCCGGAAGCGACTTGGCGAACGTGTCCACCACGGCCGAAATTGACGGCGATCAGTGGGTGATCAACGGGCAGAAGGTGTGGACGTCGCTAGCGCAGCATGCTCAGTGGTGCTTCATGGTGGCCCGCACCGAAAAGGGCTCCAAGCGCCATGCCGGGCTGTCCTATCTGCTTGTGCCGCTCGACCAGCCGGGAGTGCAGGTGCGTCCGATCGTGCAGCTCACCGGCGACTCGGAATTCAACGAGGTGTTCTTCGACGACGCCCGCACCGACGCCGACCTGGTTGTCGGGGAGCCCGGTGACGGCTGGCGGATCGCGATGGGCACGCTGACGTTCGAGCGCGGCGTGTCGACGCTGGGACAGCAAATCGTCTATGCCCGAGAGCTTTCCGGCATCGCGGAGCTGGCCCAGCGTAACGGTGCAACCGACGATCCACTGATCCGTGAGAAGCTGGTCCGGGCCTGGGTGGGCTTGCGCGCGATGAGGTCATACGCGTTGGCGACGATAGACGTGGAGGGAGGCGGCCGGGCCGCCGGCACAGACAGTGTGTCGAAGTTGTTGTGGGCCAACTGGCACCGCGACCTGGGGGAGCTGGCAATGGATGTGCTGGGCAAGGCCGGGATGACGAAGACCGCCGGCGACTTCGACGAGTGGCAGCGGCTGTTCCTGTTCTCGCGCGCCGATACGATCTACGGCGGCTCGAACGAGATCCAACGCAACATCATCGCCGAGCGGGTCCTTGGCCTGCCTCGGGAGGTGAAGGGCGCGTGATGAGCCGCTCGCCCGCAGAACATCCGACACCATCGCTCGCAGTGGCGCCGAAAGAGGTTGAGGGGCACGGTCTTCTAACGGGCAAGGTTGTCGTCGTCACCGCGGCGGCCGGCACCGGAATCGGGTCGGCGGTCGCCCGTCGAGCGCTGGTTGAGGGCGCGGACGTGATGATCTCCGATCACCACGAGCGACGGCTCGGCGAAACCCGAGACCAGCTGACGAAGCTCGGGCTCGGCCGGGTGGAAAGCGTGGTGTGCGACGTGACGTCCAGCGTTCAGATCGATGCGCTGGTGTCGTCCACGACCGCCCGAATGGGACGCCTTGACGTGCTGGTGAACAACGCCGGGCTGGGCGGGCAGTCGCCGGTCGTCGACATGACCGACGACGAGTGGGACCGGGTGCTCAACGTGACGCTGACGTCCGTCATGCGCGCCACCCGCGCTGTCCTGCAATATCTTCGGGATGCGCGCCACGGCGGTGTGATCGTCAACAACGCCAGCGTGCTGGGGTGGCGGGCGCAGCACTCGCAATCGCACTACGCCGCCGCGAAGGCAGGCGTGATGGCGCTGACCCGGTGCAGCGCGATCGAAGCCGTCGAGTACGGGGTGCGGATCAACGCGGTGTCGCCGAGCATCGCCCGGCATAGGTTCTTGGAGAAGACCAGCTCCGCCGAGCTGCTGGACCGGCTGTCCGAAGGCGAGGCGTTCGGCCGCGCCGCCGAACCGTGGGAGGTTGCCGCCACCATTGCATTCTTGGCCAGCGACTACTCGAGTTACCTGACCGGCGAAGTGATTTCGGTATCGAGTCAGCACCCATGACTGAGCAGCCGGTTTCCCAGAATATGAGCCGTCGCGACGAGCTTCTCGAGCTCGCGGCGACCATGTTCGCCGAGCGCGGCCTGCGCGCGACTACGGTGCGCGACATCGCCGACCGGGCTGGCATCTTGTCGGGCAGCCTCTATCACCACTTCGCCTCGAAGGAAGAAATGGTCGACGAGGTGTTGCGCGATTTCCTCGAGTGGTTGTTCTCGCGGTACCAGCACATCATCGATTCCGAGCCGAACCCGCTGGAGCGGCTCAAGGGCTTGTTCATGGCATCGTTCGACGCGATCGAACATCGGCATGCGCAGGTGGTGATCTACCAGGACGAGGCGAAGCGGCTGCTGTCTCAGGAGCGGTTCTCGTACCTCGAGGGCTTGAACCGAAAGCAGCGGCAGATGTGGGTCGACGTGCTGCAGCAGGGCATCAAGGATGGCTACTTCCGGCCCGACCTGGATGTCGATCTGGTATACCGGTTCATCCGCGACACCACATGGGTTTCCGTGCGCTGGTATCAACCCGGCGGACCGCTGACGGCTGAACAGGTTGGCCGCCAGTATCTTTCGATTGTCCTCGGCGGAATCACGGCCGGGGACACACTGTAAGGAGTTAGACATGGCCGAGGCCTACATCATCGACGCTGTGCGTACCGCGGTCGGCAAACGTAACGGCGGTCTGGCAAAGGTGCACCCAATCGATCTGGGGGTGCACGCTTTTCGGGGTCTGTTCGAGCGCGTCGTCGTCGACCCCGGCGCAGTCGACGACGTGATCGTCGGCTGCGTCGACGCGATCGGCGGCCAGGCCGGCAATATCGGCCGCAACGCATGGCTGGCCGCGGGTTATCCGGAGGAGGTGCCCGGTGTCACGGTCGACCGCCAATGCGGCTCGAGCCAGCAGGCGATCTCGTTCGGCGCGCAGGCGATCATGTCCGGCACCGCCGACGTCATCCTGGCCGGTGGCATGCAGAACATGAGCCAGATCCCGATCGCCTCGGCCATGGTCGTCGGCAAGGAGTTCGGCTTCACGTCGCCGACGGGGGAGTCGGAGAGCTGGCGACACCGCTACGGGGAAGAGGAGATCTCGCAGTTCCGCGGCGCCGAGCTGATCGCCGAGCGATGGAACCTGTCCCGTGAGGAGATGGAGCAGTATGCGCTGACCAGCCACCAGCGCGCGTTGGCGGCGATCAGGGCGGGCCGCTTCGACAACGAGATCGTGGCGGTGAACGGCCTCAGCGTGGACGAGGGCCCGCGCGAGACGTCGTTGGAGAAGATGGCCGGACTCAAGACCCTCGCCGAGGGCGGCAGGTTGACGGCGGCAGTGGCCAGCCAGATCTCCGACGGCGCCAGCGCGGTGCTGCTGGCGTCGGAGCAGGCGGTTGCAGACCACAAGCTCAAGCCGCGCGCCCGCATCCATCACATCAGCGCCCGCGGTGCCGACCCGGTGTTCATGCTGACGGGCCCGATCCCGGCTACGCGTCATGCGCTGGAGAAGACGGGTCTGTCGATCAACGACATCGACGTCGTCGAGATCAACGAGGCGTTCGCGCCCGTTGTGATGGCCTGGCTGAAGGAGACCAAGGCCGACCCAGAGAAGGTCAACCCGAACGGCGGGGCGATCGCATTGGGACATCCGCTCGGCGCCACCGGTGCAAAACTCTTCGCGACGATGCTCAACGAACTGGAGCGCACGGGCGGCCGCTACGGCCTGCAGACGATGTGCGAGGGCGGCGGCACCGCGAACGTGACGATCATCGAGCGGCTGTAGCCGCGCTCTAACCGGTGTGCGAGCGTGCGTGTCTGTACGCGACACGCCGGTGAACTACGTACAACCGCGCACGTTCGCACACCGGTGAGCGCGCGGCGCTGGAGTCGCACTACTGCGTCAGCACCAAGAACCAAGCCGCCGAGTGCGACTATCCGGCTGGCGAAGCTGCCCACGAGGAAGTACTCGGTCACGTCGTCGATTCCGATCGCGAGCGCACTCATGTGTGATGGCCCGCAGGCGCTCGGATGCGGCCACGATGAGGTCGAGTCCGTCGCCACCCGCGCGCTGCGAAACCGAACTACGCCGCCTCCGCAAGCCACAACGCTGAGCCGCGGGAACGCTCAAACGCCGGAATCCGAGCCCAGGATTAGCCGGATAACCGACACATGAGGGCCGCGTTGATCGCGTCGAGGTCGGTACGTTCGCCCGCGTGAAACGTGGTGCGGACGAGTGCCAACCCGGGTTGCCGCTGCATCGTCGCGGTCTGCTCGATCGCCTCACGCGCGGCCCACCATCCCGGACCATCCTGGATTTCGGCTCGCTAGTCGAAGACCGTGACTTCGCCCCAGCCGACGCCGAACCGCGCGTCGATGCCGGGCGCCACTGCCAGCCGGATCCGCAGCGCAGCGCGCTGTGGCCGCTCGGCCAAGCTATTCCACGAGCGCAGCAGCGGCCTGCAGGTGCTTGACGGCGTCGGCGACGAGCGACTCGATCAACCCCGCGCACGACGGCAGATCGTCGAGGATTCCGGCCACCTGCCCCGATGCCAACACGCCCGCATCCGTATTGCCCTCGACCAGACCGGCCCGCAGCAGCATTGGCGTGTTCGCAGCCATCAACACCTGCGACCAGGTCAGGTCCTTGCCATGGCGCATCGCCAGCCCGTCGCGCGCCATCGCCGGCCACGTCATTCCGGACAGTTTCTTGAACTTTGCCGCGTTGCGCAGCGCAGCAGCGAAACCCTTGACGCGCGAACCACTTTCCAGCCGATCCACCAGCGGGGTGCGCAGCACCCGGTGCGGCATGCCGTCGACGCGGGTGGACACCACGGTGCCGTCGAGTCCAGCCTGCAGGTAGCGCTGTTTGACAACGTCGGGGACCGTGGAATCAGACGTCAGCAGGAATCGGGTACCCATCGCCACGCCGGCTGCGCCGTATGACAGCGCTGCGGCCAGGCCCCGTCCGTCGAAGAAGCCACCGGCGGCGACCACCGGAATATCGACCACTTCGAGCACCGACGGCAGCAGCAGTGTGGTGGCGACCGGCCCGGTGTGGCCACCGCCCTCACCGCCCTGCACGATCACGGCGTCGGCGCCCCACGATGCCACTTTGCGGGCGTGTTTGGCCGCACCCACCGACGGGATCACCACGGCACCAGCGTTTTTCAGGCGCGCGATCAGCTCCTGACGTGGCGCCAGGGCAAACGACGCCACCCTCACGCCTTCACGGATCATCAAATCCACCCGCTCGTCGGCGTCGGATGCGTCCGCGCGGATGTTGACGCCGAACGGCCGGTCCGTAGCCGCCTTCACCTTGCGTACCGCATCCGCCAATTCGTCCAGCGTCATCGTCGCCGACGCCAGAATGCCCAGCCCGCCCGCGTTGGCCGTCGCCGACACCAGTCGCGCACCGGCCACCCAGCCCATCCCGGTCTGCACGACCGGATGCTCGATGCCGACCAGCTCGGTCAGCGGCGTCCTGATCTTCGTCACTGCCTCATACCCGTACTTCCTTGTCCCGCAGGCTCTTCGGATCGATGACCTTCTGGATCAGCTCCAACTCGTCACCGTCGGGCAACCGCGTTCGTTCGGCGTGGTCAAGCCCGTGCACCTCGAACGAGGTCGCCTGCCGGACGTCGTCTGCAGAGACCCCGGGGTGCAGCGAAACCGTGCGCATCGTGTGATCGGGTCCGCCGAAGTCGAACACGCCGAGATTGGTGACGACGCGGCGCACATCCATGAACCGGAACGCCGGATTGGCCGGATCCACCTTGTCATAGCCGATGCCGGAGACGACGTCGACCGTGTCGCAGAACACTCGCGGCGAGTGATTGCCCACCCAGTAACTGGTGGCGTGATTGATCGTGTTGCCCGGGGCACCGCGCACCCCGAACATCTGCCGGGTCGGGTGCTGCAATGGCCCGAATGCCGACAGGTTCTGGTTGCCGTACCGGTCAATCTGGTTGGCGCCCATCACCACATATCGCCGGCCCCAGGCCAGTGTCTCGAAAACCCGGCCGAACGGCATCCAGCCCTCGACGGTACCGGCCGCACCAAGCGTGGGTGTGTCTTCCAGCAGTAGTGCCTCACCGTCGGTCAGCAAGATGTCCGGCGAGAACGTCGTCCGGGCCAGCCGCGCTCCGATCGAGACCACCGTGGTCATCGGGCTGACCATGACTTCGCCGACGCCGCGGAACAAGTCCGCGCAGGCGGTGACGCACACCTCGGCGCGGCTGGCGTAGATCATGAACTGTCCTCCGGACCAAATGACCGCACCGCCGCTTGGTAGTCGGCTTCGTTGCCCGACAGGTATGTCTGAACGAACACGTCCCAGGTTTCCGGTGACTTCGCGGCTTCCACGTAGTGCCGCTGGAACTTCTCGTCGCGGCCGTAATCGGCGGCGCCGGTGGTGAAGTGGGCGCCGCCGGGCGCTTCGACCACTCCGTCGACCATCATCCGGTTGACGATCAACGCCTGCCGCGGCACCGCCTTGACGAGCTCGTCGGTGGGCACCACCTTCTCCACCGATAGGTAGCGCCGGTCGGCGGCCATCAGGAACAGGTCGTCGAAATACGGGTCGACGCCGGTGTAGGCCGCATTTCCTCGCGCGTCACCGATGTTGAGATGCACGAACGCGGCGTCGAGGCGCAGCGCCGGCATCGCGATCAGCGTCTCGTGGCCCCCGTCAGGCGCCGGGTAAGGGCTCATGACGGTCTTCAGTTCGCCCTCCCAGAAGTCCGGCACCGAGCTACCCAGGCCGGCCCGAATCGGCAGGAAGGGTAACCGCTGCGCGGCTGCCTGGAGTCCGCAGCGCAGCATGCCCTCGTCCATCTCACGCGCTTCGATCGAACCGCTGGTGCGCGCCGACGTGAACCACGGATCGTAGAACGGCGGCGAATCCAGTGACACGAAGCCGTAATACACCCGGCGCACCTTGCCTGCAGAACACAGCAGCCCGACGTCGGGCCCGCCGTAGCTCACGACGGTCAAATCGGTGATGTCCGAACGCAAGAGAGCCCGCACAAACGCCATCGGCTTGCGCCGCGACCCCCAGCCGCCGATGCCGACCGTCATGCCGCTGCGCAATTGCGCGACGGCGTCGTCGAGGGTGGTGTGCTTGTCCGTCATGGCCGTTTCACGAACGCATCGCGGTGCTCGTCGGACACGCCGGCGAGGTTGAGTTCGAATGTGAACCCCTGCTCCATTCGGTAGCTGGAGTTGACCCGTTGCACGTCAATGAAATTGAGTGCCTCCTTCGCCGCACGGATCACCCGGGTGTCTTTGGCGGCGATGTCGCGCGCCACCCTCAAAGCCGCCTCATCGAGTTCTCCCCGGGGAACGACCTCGTGCACCGAACCGCAGTGGTGCAGCGTGGCGGCATCGACGGTGGCCGCGGTGAAGAACAGCCGTCGCATCATGTGTTGCGGCACAAGGCGTGACAAGTGAGTGGCCGCGCCCAACGCGCCGCGCTCCACCTCGGGCAGCCCGAACGTGGCGTCGTCAGAGGCGACGATCACGTCGGCGTTGCCCACCAGCCCGATCCCACCGCCCACGCAGAACCCGTTGACGGCTGCGACAACAGGTACCGCGCATTCGTAGACGGCGCGGAATGCCGCGAAGCACCCGCGGTTGGCGTCGATCAGCGCGGTGAAGCCCTCGGTGTTCTGCATCTCCTTGATGTCGACGCCGGCGTTGAAGCCGCGGCCTTCTGCCCGAAGGATGACGACATGGGTGTCGAATTTGTCGCCTGCCGCGGTGAGGGCGTCGGCGAGTTCGAACCAGCCCCGAGAAGGGATTGCGTTGACCGGTGGGTAGTCGACCGTGACGGCGACGATGCCCGGCTCGACGATGGCGGACGTGATGGTCATGGGAGTCTTCCTGGGGTCGCTACCTAAGCAAGCACTTGCTTGGTAAGCTAGCACAGTGACCGTCGGCGGCGAAGCCCTCCCCCTTGATTTCGGCCTCGCCGGCAAGGTGGTCCTGGTCACCGGCGGTGTGCGCGGCGTCGGGGCCGGAATCAGCGCTGTCTTCGCTGGTCAGGGTGCGACGGTCGTGACCTGCGCCCGGCGCGGTGTCGACGGGTTGCCGTACGAGTTCCACAGCTGCGACGTGCGCGACGCGGAGGCGGTTGCTGACCTGGTCAATGCGATCGTCGACCGGCACGGACACCTAGACGTGCTGGTCAACAACGCCGGCGGCTCGCCATATGCGCTGGCCGCCGACGCCTCACCGAAGTTCCACGAGAAGATCATCGCGCTGAATCTGCTTGGCATGCTACATGTTTCGCAGCCGGCCAACGCGGTGATGCAACAGCAGCCGAGCGGCGGGGCGATCGTGTCGATCTCCAGCGTCAGTGGCCGGCGGCCGACGCCCGGTACCGCCGCGTACGGTGCGGCCAAGGCCGGCGTGGAGAGCCTCACGCAGACGCTGGCCGTGGAGTGGGCACCGAAGGTGCGCGTCAACGCGCTCGCCGTCGGCATGGTGGAGACCGAACAGGTGGAACTGTTCTACGGCGACGCGGAGTCGCAGGCGGCGGTTGCGGCCACCGTGCCGCTGGGCCGACTGGCCAAGCCAGCCGAAATAGGCTGGGCAGCAGCATTTTTTGCTTCTGATGCGGCGTCGTACATCAGTGGTACGACGATGGCCGTGCACGGCGGTGGCGAGCCGCCGCCGTACCTATCCGCCTCCAGCGCGAACAAGTAGGGAGAAAAGACATGGGGTTGGTCGACGGCCGGGTGGTGGTTGTGACAGGCGCCGGACGCGGCATCGGGCGCGCCCATGCGCTGGCCTTCGCTGCGGAGGGTGCCCGGGTGGTGGTGAACGACATCGGTGTTGCGCTTGACGGCTCCAAAGCCGACAGTCCGGCGCAGGCGGTCGTCGACGAAATCACCGCCGCCGGTGGGGAAGCCGTTACCAATGGCGAAGACATCGCCGACTGGGCCGGTGCGCGCAACCTGATCAAAACGGCCGTCGACACCTTCGGTGGCCTCGACGTGCTCGTCAACAACGCCGGTTTCATCCGGGACCGGATGCTGGCCAACACCAGCGAAGAGGAGTGGGACGCGGTGATCCGGGTTCACCTGAAGGGCCACTTCGCGACCCTGCGGCATGCCGCCGAATATTGGCGAGGCAAGGTAAAGAGCGGAGAGACCGGCCCCGACGCATTGCAGGCGAGGGTGATCAACACCAGCTCGGGCGCCGGGCTGCAGGGCAGCGTCGGGCAAGGTAACTACTCGGTCGCCAAAGCGGGCATCGCGGCGCTCACGGTCGTGGCGGCGGCGGAGATGGGCCGCTACGGCGTGACGGTGAACGCGATTGCGCCCGCGGCCCGCACCCGGATGACGGAGAAGGTGTTCGCGCAGACGATGGCCAGGCCGGGGGACGGGTTCGACGCGATGGCACCGGAGAATGTGTCGCCGCTGGTGGTCTGGCTGGGCAGCGCCGAATCACGTGATGTGACAGGCAAAGTCTTCGAAGTCGAAGGCGGGCTGATCCGGGTCGCCGAGGGGTGGGCACACGGTCCGCAGGTCGACAAGGGCGCGCAGTGGGATCCCAGCGAGCTCGGGCCGGTGGTCGCCGACCTGCTCGCGAAGGCTCGCCCGCCGGTGCCCGTGTACGGCGCTTAGTTTCTCGCCGAGACTGCAATTTGGCAGGAAGGCACTCGACCTTTCACTGCGAGGATGCAATCTCGGCGCGTAACGCGGCTACGGCTCACATACGACGAGTGGGATCTGGCGATCGGTCCACGACTGGTAGTCGTCGTAGCTCGGGTACATAGCGACCAACTGCGGCCAGTACGTCGCGCGCTCCTCGTCGGTGGCATCGCGTGCTCGAAGATCGAGGACCTCCTTCTTGATCTGCACCTGGACATTCGGATTCGCCGTCAGGTTGAGGTACCACATCGGGTTCTTGTCGCTGCCGCCGCGCGACGCCGCCACGACCACCCGATCGCCGTCGCGCAGGTAGTACAGCGGGCTGACGCGCGGCTGGCCGCTCTTGCGCCCGGTGGTGGTCAGCAGCGCGACGGGAATCTTCTGAAACGTCCCGCCGAGTCCCTCGCCGCCGCCACGTTTGTACATGAAGGTGTTGACCCGGGACATCCACTTGATGAAGAAGTCCGTGAACGGTGAGTTCAGGAAGCGCGGCGGTGGTTTTGGCATGGCGGTCATCCTATGCTCGCCTCGTGGACACCTTTTCCGACACTGAGCGCATCGCCGCGGCCGAGGCCTACATCGATGCGCTGGTCAGTCACGACGGCGACGCTGTCCCGTTCGCCGACGGCTGCGTGCGCATCGAGAACGGTCTCAAGACCGGCTCCTCGGGAAATCACCTGCGCCGCAGCCTGAATCGAGGGCCCCAGTACCGTGTCATCGCTGGCGCTACTGAACGCAAGTTCACCGTGAACGGCGACGAGGTGCACGCGACATTCACGATCGTCACCAAGGCCTCGTTCGCCGGGCGCCGCGTCGTGGCCTACGTCGACGAGACGTTTCTGATTCCGGCCTCCGACGGCAAGATTCACCACATCAGGGCGCGGATACGCCCAGCTCTTCGTCGAGATTGACGTTATGCAGACCTCTACTCGCACTTTCTCTGCAACACGTGAATCTCGGCGGTAGACCCGGCTAGATCCGCTCGATGACCGTGCCGGTGGAGAGCGCGCCGCCGGCGCACATCGTGATCAACGCGGTGCTCTTGTCGGTGCGCTCCAGCTCGTGCAAGGCGGTGGTGATCAGCCGGCTGCCGGTCGAGCCGACAGGATGGCCGAGGGCGATCGCACCGCCGTTGACGTTCACCCGAGCCATGTCCGGGTTGTGCACGCGTGCCCACGACAGCACCACCGAGGCGAACGCCTCGTTGATCTCGACGACGTCGATGTCGCCGATCTTCATGCCGGCCTTCTCCAGCACCTTGGCCGTGGACTGCACCGGCCCGTCGAGGTGGTAGTAGGGTTCAGCGCCGACCAGCGCCTGGCTGACGATCCGCGCCCGCGGCTTCAGGCCCAACGCGCGCGCCCTATCCTCGTCCATCCACAGCACCGCGGCCGCACCGTCGGAAATCTGCGACGACGTGCCCGCGGTGTGAATACCGCCCTCCATTACGGGCTTCAACGACGCGAGTCCCGCCAACGTCGTGTCGCGCAGCCCCTGGTCGCGCGACACCGAGGCCCGTTCACCAGTCGGCTGACGTTGCTCGTCGAGCACCGGCGCATCGACGGGTGAGATCTCGCGGTCGAACCGACCCTCGGCCCAAGCCTGCTTGGCCTTTCGCTGCGACTCGAACCCGAACTCGTCGATGTCGGAGCGGGTGATGCCGCGCCGCTTGGCGATCCGCTCTGCTGCGGTGAACTGGTCGGGCAGGTCGATGTCCCACGACTCCGCGCGGATTGCCGCCCGGTCGGGGCCCGCGTTGGCGCCCAGGCCCACGCGGCTCATCGCCTCGATACCGCATGCGATGCCGACGTCGATCGCCCCCGCCGCGATCAGCCCGGCGATCAGGTGGTTGGCCTGCTGGCCGCTGCCGCACTGGCAGTCCACGGTGGTGGCGCCGACCGCCTCCGGCAAACCGGCGGTCAGCCACGACACTCTGGTGATGTTGTTGGACTGCTCGGCGAACTGGGTGACGCAGCCGCCGATCAGCTGCTCGACGTCGCCGGCATCGATGCCGGCCTTCTCTACGAGCGCTCTCTGAACCGCGCCCAATAGCTCGGTCGCATGCAGGCCGGACAACCATCCGTTGCGCTTGCCGATCGGGCTGCGGGTGGCTTCGACGATGACAGGGTTACCCATTCCGCCAGGCTAGAACACGTTCCATTACTCTGACAAGCGAGGATGCATTCACGCCTTTTGTCTGCGGTGAAGCCATGTTTTACTTGCACGAGAACACCACTAGACGTCCTTGTAATAAGGAGCTCACTCATGCCCAGCCCGCACTTGCCGCCCGGCTTCGACCCCACCGACCCTGACATCAACGTCAAGGGCCTGCCCATCGAGGAGTTCGCCGACCTGCGCAAGGCCGCGCCGATCTCGTGGTGCGAGCAGACACCGGGTCACGCCGGCGGTTTCAACGACGGCGGCTACTGGGTGATCACCAAGCACAAAGACGTCAAAGAGGTGTCGCGGCGCAGCGACGTGTTCTCCAGCTACGAAAACGGCGTGATCCCGCGCTTCAACGACGACATCGCCCGCGAGGACATCGAGGTCCAGCGGCACGTGATGCTGAACATGGACGCGCCGCATCACACCCGGCTGCGCAAGATCATCTCTCGCGGGTTCACCCCGCGGGCCGTCGGCCGACTCCGCGACGAACTGAACGATCGGGCGCAGCAGATCGCGAAGACGGCGGCTTCTCAGCGCGCCGGCGACTTCGTCGAGCAGGTGTCCTGCGAGCTGCCGCTGCAGGCCATCGCCGGACTGCTCGGCATTCCGCAAGAGGACCGCGACAAGATCTTCCGCTGGTCCAACGAGATGACCGGCAACGACGACCCCGAGTACGCCGACGTCGACCCGAAGATGTCGTCGGCCGAACTGATCATGTACGCGATGAAGATGGCCGAGATCAAGGCCAAGAACCCCGGCGACGACATCGTCACCGCGCTGATCGAGGCCGACATCGAAGGCGAGAAGCTCTCCGACGACGAGTTCGGCTTCTTCGTCGTGATGCTGTCGGTCGCCGGTAACGAGACCACCCGAAACTCCATCACCCACGGCATGATCGCGTTCGCCGACAACCCCGACCAGTGGGAGCTCTACAAGAAGGAACGTCCGGAAACCGCGGCCGACGAGATCGTCCGCTGGGCCACCCCGGTCACCTGTTTCCAGCGCACCGCCCTCGAAGATGTCGAGCTGTCCGGTGTGCAGATCAAGAAGGGCCAGCGGGTGGTGATGTTCTACCGTTCGGCCAACTTCGACGAAGAGGTCTTCGACGCCCCGGAAACGTTCGACATCATGCGCAATCCCAACCCGCACGTCGGCTTCGGCGGCACCGGGGCGCACTACTGCATTGGCGCTAACCTGGCGAAGATGACGATCGACCTGATCTTCGACGCCGTTGCCGATCACATGCCTGACCTGACGCCGATCTCGAGGCCGGAACGGCTGCGCTCCGGATGGCTCAACGGGATCAAGCACTGGCAGGTGGATTACACCGGGGCGTGCCCGGCCGCCGGCGGGCCGGTGAATCGGGCCGGCGCGCACTGATGTCTGCTCTTCGCGCAAGCGGTCCCCCGCAAGCGGGAGGTACCCCCACATCGGCGATGGATTTTTCCCTCGAGCCCGCGCAGCAGGCTGTCGCGGACGTCGTCACCGCCGTGCTGGAGCGGGACAACAGCTGGGATGCGCTGGTTTCCGGCGGCGTGACCACTCTGCCGGTGCCCGAACGTCTGGGCGGTGACGGTGTCGGTCTGGCCGAGGTGGCGACGGCGCTAACCGAGATCGGGCGGCACGGCGCAATAACACCTGCGCTGGTCACTCTCGGCTTGGCCGTGGTCCCGCTGCTGGATCTGGCCGACGAGGCACACCAGGACCGGTACCTCGCCGGCGTCGCCAAGGGCGCGGTGCTCACCGCCGCGCTGAACGAACCCGGCTCGGCACTACCGGATCGGCCGGGCACCACGTTCGCGAACAATCGGCTGAGCGGCACCAAGGTTGGCGTGCCGTACGCCGAAGAGGCTGAGTGGATGATCGTGACGACCGACAGCGGGGTCGTCGTGGTGTCGACGAAGGCCGACGGCGTCGAGCTGACAAAGACGCCGACATCCAACGGCAGCGACGAGTACGTCGTCACGTTCTCCGACGCTGAGGTGGAAGACGTGCTCGAAGGTGCCACGGCGCATCGGGTAAACCAGCTGGCGCTGGCGATGATCGGCGCGTACGCCGCCGGTCTGGTGGCCGGGGCGCTGCGCCTGACCGCTGACTACGTCGGGAACCGGCACCAGTTCGGCAAGCCGCTATCGACATTCCAAACGGTCGCCGCCCAGCTCGCCGAGGTGTACATCGCCTCGCGCACGGTTACTTTGGCGTCCTCGTCGGTGATCTGGCGGTTGGCCGAGGGCCGAGACGCAGAGGACGACCTCGCTGTCCTCGGCTACTGGCTGACCTCGCAGGCGCCGCCGGTGATGCAGATCTGCCACCATCTGCATGGCGGCATGGGCATGGACATCACCTACCCGATGCCGCGGTACTACTCGACGATCAAGGACCTGGCCAGGCTGCTGGGTGGGCCGTCGCACCGTCTCGATCTGGTTGGAGCACTATGTTCATCGACCTGACTCCTGAGCAGCGGCAGCTGCAAGCCGAACTGCGACAGTACTTTTCGAACCTCATCTCGCCTACAGAGCGTCATGAGATGGAGACTGACCGGCACGGCAAGGCATACCGGGAGGTGATCCGGCGGATGGGGCGGGACGGCAAGCTCGGCGTCGGATGGCCCGAGGAATTCGGCGGCCTGGGTTTCGGCCCGATCGAACAACAGATCTTCGTCAACGAGGCACAGCGTGCCGACGTGCCGCTGCCCGCAGTGACATTGCAGACTGTCGGGCCGACATTGCAGGTCTACGGCAGCGAGGAGCAGAAGAAGAAGTTCCTGCCCGCGATCCTGGCCGGTGAGGTCCACTTCGCGATCGGTTACACGGAGCCGGAGGCGGGCACCGACCTTGCGTCGCTGCGCACCACCGCCGTCCGGCAGGGTGACGAGTACATCATCAACGGCCAGAAGATCTTCACGACGGGCGCCCACGACGCCGACTACATCTGGCTGGCGTGCCGGACCGACCCCGACGCGGTGAAGCACAAGGGAATTTCGATCCTGATCGTCGACACCAAGGATCCGGGCTACTCGTGGACGCCGATCATCCTTTCCGACCGCGCCCACCACACCAACGCCAGCTACTACAACGACGTCCGCGTGCCGGTCGACATGTTGGTGGGGGAGGAGAACGGTGGCTGGCGCCTGATCACGACCCAGCTCAACAACGAGCGCGTGATGCTGGGCCCGGCCGGCAAGTTCGCCGGCATCTACGACCGCGTGCACGCGTGGGCATCCAAACCCGGCGGTGAAGGCGTCACCCCGATCGACCACGACGACGTGCGACGCGCGCTCGGCGAAATCAAGTCGGTCTGGCGGATCAACGAATTGCTCAACTGGCAGGTCGCCGCGGCCGGCGAGACCATCGACGTCGCCGACGCCGCAGCCACGAAAGTATTTGCCACGGAACGGATTCAAAATATCGGGCGACTTGCCGAAGAGATCGTCGGCAAGTACGGCAACCCAGCCGAGCCAGATACCGCCGACCTGTTGTACTGGCTGGACCAGCAGACCAAGCGCAACCTGGTGATCACCTTCGGCGGAGGCGTGAACGAAGTGATGAGGGAGATGATCGCGGCGTCCGGCTTGAAGGTGCCGAGGGTGCCGAGGTGATGAGTGTCTCGCGCGAAGAACAGAAGATGATGAGCGTCGAAGACATCCAGGTCGCGGCGGAACAGATCAAGGCTGCGGGCCGTAGCAAGCCGCGGCGGGGTCGCCATCCGGTCAACCAGCCGATGATCGACCATTGGCTCGACGCGATGGGCGACAGGAACCCGATCTACGTCGACGAGGCAGCCGCGCGTGCGGTGGGCCATCCGGGAGTTGTGGCCCCTCCGGCGATGATTCAGGTGTGGACGATGTTCGGCCTGGGCGGCGCCCGCCCCGACGACGATCCACTGGGCAAGATCATCACCTTGTTCGACGACGCCGGTTACATCGGCGTCGTCGCGACCAACTGCGAGCAGACCTACCATCGGTATCTGCAACCCGGCGAGCAGGTCAGCGTCACTGCCGAGCTCACCGACGTCGTCGGGCCGAAGCAGACCGCGCTCGGCGAGGGCTTCTTCATCACCCAGAAGATCACCTGGCAGGTCGGCGACGAAGACGTCGCCGAGATGATTTGGCGCATCATGAAATTCAGGCCCGTGGATTCCGATCAGCCGAGTGCTTCCGTACCCGACGACCTCGATGCCGACGCCATGATGCGCCCGGCGTCGTCGCGGGACACCAAGTTCTTCTGGGACGGCGTGAATGCGCACGAATTGCGTATTCAGAAGCGCGATGACGGCGGCCTGCAGCACCCGCCGGTGCCGGCCATCTGGCAGGACAAACATGCCGAAATCGATTATCTCGTCGCGAGCGGCAGGGGCACGGTGTTCAGCTTCGTGGTGCATCACGCGCCGAAGGTGCCCGGCCGGAGCCTGCCGTTCGTCATCGCGCTCGTCGAACTCGAAGAGGGAGTGCGGATGCTCGGGGAGCTTCGCAGCGTCGACCCCGCCAGCGTGGAGATCGGAATGCCAGTTCGCGCAACGTATATTGGCTTCCCGGCCAACGACATCGGGCCGGCTTGGACCCTCTACGCATGGGAGCCGGACACATGAGTGCTCCTGCCCTGGAGGTGGGCACGAAGCTGCCCGAGCTGTCGCTCTACGGCGACCCGACGTTCATCGTGTCGACGGCGATCGCCACCCGCGACTACCAGGACGTGCACCACGACCGGGACAAGGCGCAGGCCAAGGGATCCAAGGACATCTTCGTCAACATCCTGACCGACACCGGCCTGGTGCAGCGCTACATCACCGACTGGGCAGGGCCAACGGCGGTGATCAAGTCGATCGGGCTGCGTCTCGGCGTGCCGTGGTACGCATACGACACCGTGACATTCCGTGGTGAGGTGACCGCGATCGAGGCCGCGGACGCGAGGAGCAGCGACGGGCCTAGCACCGTCACGCTGAAGATCGTGGGCAGCAACAGCCTCGGTGATCACGTCATCGCCAATGCGACGCTCACGTTAGGCGGCGAATGATGTCGGGGGAGCTGTCCGGAGAGGCGGCGATCGTAGGGATCGGCGCCACCGACTTCTCGAAGAACTCGGGCCGCAGCGAGCTTCGGCTCGCGGCTGAGGCAGTGCTCGACGCGCTCGACGACGCGGGCCTGACACCCGCGGACGTCGACGGCATGGTGACGTTCACGATGGACTCCAACACCGAGGTCGCGATCGGGCGGGCCATCGGGATCGGGGACCTGACGTTCTTCTCCAAGATCCACCACGGTGGTGGCGCGGCATGCGCGACGATTCAGCAGGCAGCTCTGGCGGTCGCGACCGGAGTCGCGGATTGCGTGGTGGCGTATCGCGCGTTCAACGAGCGCTCGGGCATGCGGTTCGGGCAGGTGCAGACCCGGCTCGTGGAGAACGCCGACTCGACTGGTGTCGACAACTCCTTTTCGTATCCGCATGGCCTTTCCACACCGGCGGCGCAGGTCGCGATGATCGCCCAGCGGTACATGCACCTGTCCGGTGCGACAAGTCGTGATTTCGGCGCAGTTTCGGTGGCCGACCGCAAGCACGCCGCGAACAACCCTAAGGCGTACTTCTACCGGAAGCCGATCACGATCGAGGATCACCAGAATTCGCGATGGATCGCCGAGCCGCTGCGGCTGCTGGACTGCTGCCAGGAGACCGACGGTGCCGTCGCACTCGTTGTCACATCGGTCGAGCGGGCCACGGACCTCAAGCACCGGCCGGCCGTCATCGAGGCGGCATCGCAGGGCTCGAGTCCCAACCAGTATTCGATGGTGAGTTACTACCGGCCGGAGCTGGACGGGTTGCCGGAGATGGGGCTGGTCGGCCGGCAGCTGTGGGCGCAGTCGGGTCTGAAGCCCACCGACATTCAGACCGCGATCCTCTACGACCACTTCACGCCGTTCACGCTGATCCAACTCGAGGAGTTGGGCTTCTGCGGCTGGGGCGAGGCGAAGGACTTCATCGCCGACGGCGCCATCGAGATCGGTGGGCGGCTGCCGATCAACACCCACGGCGGCCAGCTCGGCGAGGCCTACATCCACGGAATGAACGGCATCGCCGAGGGTGTACGCCAGCTCCGGGGCACGTCGGTCAACCAGGTGCCCGACGTCGAGCACGTCCTCGTCACCGCGGGAACCGGGGTGCCAACTTCGGGCTTGATCCTGGGTTAGCTTCGCGCCAGCAAAGACGAATTGGCCGAACGGCACTTCATCGAACTGTTGCTGATCCCTCCCCGAGCGATTCCTGCGGCCCACCGACCCGAGATGGTCTGCCCGGGTCGAGCGTTGCGTGCGACCGAACAGGCCGTGCACTTCGTTACGTCCCACCAGTCAATATGTCCTGACGTGGTTGTAGCTGGGTCAAGCCACGGCGAAACAAGATCAAATACGACAAATTCACCCGGGTGTAAATTACGGCGCTCAGTTATCTGATCGTGATTCGCCAAATGATCGTAAATTAATCCTTGACACACATGTCAGCAAAGTCATATTGTTGGCTCAACCCGATCGAATGATCCCCGCACCGGGGAGTCATCCTCAAGGGGAGGGGCGGTGAGATGCAGTTATACCGGACCGGTGCCACGTACCGGCGGTGTTTGCCCGGCCGGGCGCCAAACCGCAACCAATTCGATTCCGTTATCGAAGTCGGTCATCGGACCGGCTTATTCAGCCTGCCTGCAAACAACAACACTTATTAAAGAAGAATGAGAAATGGGCACGCACAGCATCGCACGCAAGAACTCAGCACTCACCCGCACCGTCGGTGGCGGCCTGGTGGTCGGCGGACTGGCGTTGGGCGCTGTCGCGCTGACAAGTGCGGCAGCACCGGTAGAGGCCAACGCAGCGTGCGGCAACGGCATCTCGGCATTCAGCATGACGGGCACCAACAACCCGAACACGGTCAACTTCGGCTCCGGCAACAACGTGAACTTCCAGGGCAGTCCCTTCGGGGCGAACAGCGTGGTCGGCAGCCAGAGTTCTCGCACCGGCAGCAACACCAGCGACAACACCACGACTACTGCCGGCTAATCCGGGGAGACGCTGCCTGAACCGGGGGCAGCCACAAGGACAGCGCTGGACCGCCGTGGGGGCGGCGGTCCAGCGTCTTCCCTTTTTGGCCCTACGCCGGTATCAGTTCAACGCCAGACAGCACCGGTTCGTCGTCGCGCGTCGGCGCGGTGACGACGGCGACCAGCCGGTCGTCGTCCGCCCAAATCCGTAACCGCAACATTTCGCCCGGGAACACGACGCCGGCGAAGTGGGCGCCGTAGGTGCGCACCCGGCTGACGTCGCTGTCCAGGCACGCGTCGACGATGGCCTTGCATGCGATGCCGTAGGTGCACAGGCCGTGCAGGATCGGCCGGGTAAACCCAGCCGCCGCAGCGAATTCGGGATCGGAATGCAGCGGATTGCGGTCGCCGCACAGCCGATACAGCAGCGCTTGCTGGGGCAGCGTGGGCAGCGGAACCTCGTGATCGCACGGACGATCCGGGGGAGCCGACGAGGTCGACGGCCCGCGCTCGCCACCGAAACCGCCTTCCCCGCGGGCGAAAATCGACCGGGTGGTGGTCCACAGCGGCGTGCCGTCCAGCGTCTCCACCGACGACTCGGTGAGAATCACCGCGGCTTTGCCCTTGTCCCAGATGTCGACGACGCGGCTGGTGCTTCGGGCCGTCGCCGACGGTGGGATCGGTCCCGCCACCGTCACCGACTCCGCTCCGTGCAGGATTTTGGCGAGCTCGATGTCTATGCCGGGGAACGGAACAGTGGGCGGCTCCGTCAAGTGGAAGCTCTGCGCCACATTTCCGAACGTCGGCAGTACCTGCGGGGTGTCGTCCACCAGATAGCTCAGCTCGCGGGGGTTCATCGGATCCGAGCCGGCACCCAGGGCCAGGTGATACAGCTGGACATCGCTGCTCGACCAACTGAACTCGCTCGGCGGCAGTTCCGCGCCGATGGCGACGGACGGATCGATGGGCATCTCAGTCCTTTCCGGCCAGATGCAATGCTGCCAGGTAGCCGAACGTCATCGCCGGGCCGATGGTGCCGCCCGGGCCGGGGTAAGTGTGCCCCATCACCGGCGCGCTGACGTTGCCGGCAGCGTAGAGGCCGGCAATGAGGCTGCCGTCGTCGCGCAGGGCCCGGCCGTGTACGTCGGTGCGGATGCCGCCCTTGGTTCCCAGATCACCGGGCACCATCTTCGCCGCGTGGTAAGGGGGATGGCCGATTTCGCCGAGATTCGGGTTGGGCTTGTTGGTGGGATCGCCGTAGTAGCGGTCGTAGGCGCTTTCGCCGCGATGGAAGTCTTCGTCGACACCGGACCGTGCGAAGCCGTTGAAGCGGTCCACCGTCGCGAGCAACTGGTCGGCAGGCAGGCCGGCCCTCCCGGCCAGCTCTTCCAGCGTGTCGGCCGTCACGATGACGCCTGACTCCAGCCATTTCTTCGGAATGCGTTGCCCGGGATTCAATCCGGCGAAGATATAGCGATCCCGGTACTGCCGGTCGAACACGAGCCAGGCCGGCACATTCTCGCCGGGGCCGGGACCCTGGCCCCACTGGCCGCCGTACATGTGGTGGCACGCCTCGACGTAAGGCATCGATTCGTTCATGAAGCGCTTGCCGGCGGTGTTGACGATGATCGAGCCGGGCGAGTTGCGCTCCGACAGCGCGAACCACGGTGCGCCGACCAGCGGCACCGTCGGTCCCCACCACGCGTCCTCCATCAAATCCAAAGCGGCGCCAAACTTCTCGGCCGCGATGATGCCGTCCCCGGTATTCGCCTTGGCGCCGACGGTCCATTCGGTGGTGATGGGTGCGCGTTGGTACTTCACGCGCATCTGTTCGTTGTGTTCGAAGCCGCCGCATCCCAGGATCACCCCGCGGCGAGCCCGAATCACCTGTGGCTCAGCACTTTCGGGGCGGTTCATGTCACGGACGTACACGCCGCGTACGACACCGTCCTCGACATACAGGTCGGTGAGCGCGGTGTTGAGCAGCACCGGCACGCCCGCGTTCTGCAGCCCGATCCGCAGTGGTGCGATCAACGCTCGGCCCATGCCGACCAGGTTCTTGCCGGTCGCCTTTGCCCACATGGTTCGCGCGCCCACCTTCAAGCTGCGCAGCACTCCGCGGGGGTGGCGCTTGAGCATGTTGAGTCGCACGTAATCCTGTTGCATGACAACGACGTTCAGCGGCACTTTGCCATAGGGCGGTTCGAGGCCGGGTGTGTCCGGACCGAGCTTGCGCGCGTCGAACGGTTTCGGCTCGATCGAGCGCCCAGCCGGCCGGCCACCCGGAGCCTCGGGGTAGTAGTCGGAGTAGCCCGGCACCCAGCACATCTCCAGCGGCGTGTGCCTGAGCACGAACGACAGCATCTCCGGCGCCCGGTCGAGGTAGGTGTCGATGCGCTCGGGTTCGACGATGTCGCCGATGATGCCGTGCAGATACGTGCGAGCAGCCTCGGGCGTGTCGGCCACACCGTCACGCCTGAGGACCTCGTTGTTCGGGATCCAGACGCCCCCGCCGGATCGGGCGGTCGAGCCGCCGAAGTGCGGCGCCTTTTCGATCACCAGCGCCGACAAGCCCTCGTGGGCCGCGGTGAGGGCGGCCACCATGCCCGCCGCACCGCTGCCTACGACGACGACGTCGTACTCCTGTCCAGTCATACTAGAACACGTTATAGAATTGGCCGGGTCGGGCGCTACCGACCCTGCCGCATCGAACAGAGGGGCGATCAGGAGATGCTTAGCGTTGACAGGCGCGACGAGCTGGCCGCGGACCTTGCCGAAGCGCAGCGTAGCCGGGTCCCGATCGCTCCCCTTTCCGACGAAAACCCCACCATAGACGTGGTCGACTCCTATGAGATCCAGTTGATCAACATCCGCCAGCGCGTCGCCGAGGGCGCCCGGGTTCTCGGGCACAAGGTGGGGCTGTCGAGCAAAGCGATGCAGCAGATGATGGGTGTCGACGAACCTGACTACGGGCATTTGCTTGATGAGATGGAGGTCTTCCAAGATGTCCGAGTCAAGGCCGGTCGCTATCTGTACCCGCGGGTCGAGGTGGAGGTCGGGTTCATCCTGGCCGAGGACTTGCCTGGTGCCGACTGCACCGAGGAGGACGTGATCGCCGCGACGGGCGCGTACGCACCCGCTATCGAGTTGATCGACACCCGGATCATCGACTGGAAGATCAAGCTGTGCGACACGATCGCGGACAATGCTTCGTCGGCGGGTTTCGTGCTGGGCGCCGAGCGGGTGGCGCCCGGCGACATCGATATCAAGAGCATCGACGCGGTGCTCACCTGCAACGGCGAAGTGGTGGCCAAGGGCCGCAGCGACGCAGTCCTCGGCAATCCGGTGACCGCGGTGGCGTGGCTGGCCCGCAAGGTGGAGAGTTTTGGTGTGCGGCTGCGCAAGGATGACATCGTGTTGCCGGGATCGTGCACCCGAGCGATCGACGCCCGGCCGGGCGATCAGTTCGTCGCGGAATTCGACGGACTAGGGTCCGTGCGGTTGACTTTCGAATGAAAGAGTATGAGGACATGCCCACTGGACCTTCTCGGACAGCGAGCGTCGCGATCGTCGGCTCCGGAAACATCAGCACCGACCTGCTGTACAAGCTGCTGCGGTCGGAGTGGCTGGAGCCGCGCTGGATGATCGGCATCGACCCGGACAGTGAAGGCCTCAAACGCGCGCGGGAACTCGGGTTGGACACCAGTCACGAGGGTGTCGACTGGCTGCTGGACCTGAACCACACGCCGGATCTGCTGTTCGAGGCGACGTCGGCGTACGTGCACGCGGAAGCCGCGCCGCGCTATGCCGACGCAGGCATCCGGGTGATCGACCTGACGCCCGCTGCGGTCGGTCCGGCGGTGATTCCGTCCGCCAATCTGCGCGAACATCTGCACGCGCCGAACGTCAACATGATTACCTGCGGTGGGCAGGCCACCATCCCGATCGTGTACGCAGTGTCTCGGGTGGTTGAGGTGCCCTACGCCGAGATCGTCGCATCGGTGGCGTCGGTGTCGGCCGGGCCGGGAACTCGCGCGAACATCGACGAGTTCACCAAGACCACCAAGCGTGGTGTCGAGACCATCGGCGGCGCCCAGCACGGCAAGGCGATCATCATCCTGAATCCCGCCGAGCCGCCGATGATCATGCGCGACACCATCTTCTGCGCGATCCCCGAAGACGCCGACACCGACGCGATCGCGCGGTCGATCTACGACGTCGTCGCTGAGGTGCAGACCTACGTGCCCGGCTACCGGCTGCTCAACGAGCCGCAGTTCGACCCGCCGTCGCTGAATTCCGGCGGCCGGGCACTCGTCACCACCTTCGTCGAGGTCGAGGGCGCCGGGGATTTTCTGCCGCCCTATGCCGGCAATCTCGACATCATGACGGCGGCGGCGACCAAGGTGGGCGAGGAGATCGCCAAAGAACTACTGTCCACGACCGCAGGAGAAGCGAGATGACCGACTACCTCTGGGACGTCAGGCTGACCGACACGTCACTGCGCGACGGGTCGCACCACAAGCGGCACCAGTTCACCAAGGACGAGGTGCACGCGATCGTGGCGGCGCTGGACGCCGCCGGGGTGCCGGTGATCGAAGTGACCCACGGCGACGGGCTCGGCGGGTCGTCGCTCAACTACGGGTTCTCCAAGACGCCCGAGCAAGAGCTGATCAAGATCGCGGCGGATACCGCCAAGGAAGCCAGGATCGCGTTCCTGATGCTGCCGGGCGTGGGCACCAAAGAGGACATCATCGAGGCGCAGGGCAACGGCGGTTCGATCTGCCGCATCGCCACGCACTGCACCGAGGCCGACGTGTCGATCCAGCACTTCGGGCTGGCGCGCGAACGCGGCCTCGAGACCGTCGGCTTTTTGATGATGAGCCACACGATCCCGCCCGAAGCCCTGGCCAAACAGGCCCGCATCATGGCCGACGCCGGGTGCCAGTGCGTCTACGTGGTGGACTCGGCCGGTGCGCTGGTGCTCGAGGGTGTTCGCGACCGGGTCACCGCGCTGGTCGCCGAACTGGGTGACGACGCACAAGTCGGTTTCCATGGTCATGAGAACCTGGGCCTGGGCGTGGCAAACTCGGTCGAGGCTGTGCGCGCCGGTGCCAAACAGATCGACGGCAGCTGCCGGCGGTTCGGTGCGGGGGCCGGCAACGCCCCGGTAGAGGCACTGATCGGGGTATTCGACAAGATCGGCGTCAAGACCGGCATCGACTTCTTCGACATCGCCGACGCCGCCGAAGAGGTCGTCGCACCGGCCATGCCCACCGAATGCCTCCTCGACCGCAACGCGCTGATCATGGGCTACTCCGGCGTGTATTCGAGCTTCCTCAAGCACGCGATCCGGCAGTCGGAACGCTACGGCGTGCCAGCGCATCAGCTCTTGCACCGCGCCGGCCAACGCAAACTCATCGGCGGGCAGGAAGATCAGCTCATCGACATCGCGCTGGAGATCAAGCGCGAGCAAGAGCGCGACGCAGCGGCCAGCATTACCTAGCGCCGAGTGTGGACTTGTTTCGCGCTGTTCAGAGGCGCAGCGTGGCACAAGCCCACATTCGGCAGCCTCAGCGCCGTGCGGACCCGGTCAGTGGCTGACCGTTCGCGGCCGCGAGGAGGCAGATGACGCTGCTCGGTGCGGGCCCGGCCGTCGGGTCGATCGTGGTTCGGTCCTGATTCGAATCGACGAGATAGGTCACCGCAAGTCCGCTGGCATCGAGGGCGTCCCCGGTGTACTTCGGAAACTGAGCGTTGCATTCCCGGCCGGCGACCTCAGGGATCGCGGTGTTGACCGTCAAAGCGCCGCGGAAGAAGACCTCCGACATGTGCGGCGTCGCGCAGCCCACGATCGCCACGGTTACCACGCTCGGGTCGGTTGGCGGCGGGTCGGCCAGACAGTCACCGACGTCGAGGTCGATCCACTTCTTGTTCTCGGCAGGCGTGCTGGCAGACGCGGTGGGTGGGGCCGCGGCTGCCGTCGGTGCTGTTGTTGTGGTGGTGATCGCCGGTCGGCTCGTCGAGGTCGAACCGGCATCTCCCGATTGGTCGGCGGGCCTTTCGCAGGCCGGCAGCGCGGCCAGCGTGATCACCGCCAGGCCCCAGACAAGACGAACGTGCACGGTCTCGCTCCCCGTTGATCAGTAGCGCTGAGCCAGCGCTTCCGTGCGTCCATCCTGACTCATCGGCGGTGCTGGTGGGGCCGGTGGGGCTGCTGCGCGGTAACGCGATCGTTTGAACTGTCGATATAGCAGCTACCTGTCCCAAATCAGAGGAGCGAAACCCGTGACCATTGCCAGAGGAAACATCCGCAGAGGTGTCCTGGGCATTATCGCTGCCGGTGTGCTGTCCGGCGTCGCCACCGCGATCGTCGTGTTGCCGACCGCCAAAGGCGAGCCCGAGCCCACGCCGACACCCACGCCCACGTCGTCGGCTGAGCCCACGCCCACGGCCACACCCACGTCGACGGCTGCGCCTACAGACACGGCCAGGCCCACTTCTACCGCCGCGGCTGCGGCCGACCCGTGCCTCGCGGCCAATCTCGCCGAGACGATCAGCAAGGTCAACCACGAGATCTCGCTGTACCTACAGGCGCACCCGGACACGAACGCGGCGCTTGCCGACGTCGCCCGCCAGTCGCCATTCGGGGCGCAATCGGCCTTCTCGGCCTATTTTGATGCACATCCTCAAGAGGCAACCGACCTTCACGATTTGCAGCAGCCTCTGGTCGATCTCAGCAACCAGTGCGGTTACCAGGTGTCACCGGGACAGGTGCTCGGCGCGCTGAGCGACCTCTAGATCTAGAGGGCTGAAGGGGGGTCACCTCCTCACCCGAGCGTGCGTCATGCCAATGACACTCGGGGAACGGCGGCATCAGGCGCACGCTCGCCAAAGGGTGGCGGCCTGCTGGCAAACGAGGGGTAGCCAGCAGGCCGCCGCTCAGCGGCGCGGCTTGGCACCACCGAGCTGCGCGGTGAGCCCATCGGCCGCAGCCATCAGCCCATGGGCACGCTCGGTGATCTCCGCATCCGCCAGCGCGCGGCCGATATGCAGCGACGCGACCATCGCCTGCCGCTGGTGGTGGTCGTACACGGGGGCCGAGATCACGCTGATGTCATGACGTTGCCGCGTCCCGGCGGCCTCGCTGCGCAGATAAACGCGCTCACCGATGTCGGAGACGATTTCGCCCAGCAGCGCCCGCAGTTCGTCGGGCAGGCTGTTGGACATGCCCGCCATCAATTCATAGAGCCGCTGCCCGCCGGGCGTGAGCCGCTCGACCAGATAGCCGTCTGATCGGCACTCGTTGACCACGCGATGCAGGCGTTCGGTGTCGGTGCGTAACGGGATGGTCGGTTCCTTGGCCAGCCAGTCGCGAACGGCCTCGTCGTCCCACAACACGAACATCAGCCCGACGGGTGGCGCGAACGGATAGCTCTGCCCCACTTCGACGCCCACCCGCGCACCGGGCGGCGCCACCAGCTCGAGCAGCGTGATCCGATCGTCGACCACCGCGGAGAGCGCTGCCGTGGTGGCGAATCGCGTTGACAGTGCGCGCAGTTCCTGCCGTGCGGCCGGGCTGATCCGCATCGACTCCTGGGCCCGGTGGCCGAGTCTGATCAGGGCCGGCCCCAGCCGATAGGTCTTGGCGTCCCCATCCCTGATCAAGTAGCCGGCGTCCGTCAGGGTCGAGACGATGCCCAGGCAGGTGGGCTTGCTGAGCCGGGTGCGCCGGGCCAGCTCGGACACCCCGAACCGCTCTTGCGGATGGTGTGACAAGAAGTCGAGTATGCGCAGCACGCGGTCGGTCGGTGGGGACGCGCGGCCGGGTGCGCCCGAATCTTCCACGCGCCAGAGCCTACCGCGTCGCGTTCCAGATATGGAACGTAGCGGGTCATTATTGACTAGCTGTTAGAACACGTTCTAGTCTCGGCGGCATACCGGTCACCCGCAGAGAAGGCCCGCATGTACACCGACCCGTTGACGGCAGCGATGCTCGAGGCCGAGAAGCTCGTCGCGGCCGCGCCCCATATCGAGACCGAAGCGGACCTGCTCGAAGGCCTGCAGTATCTGGCCCAAGGGATCGCCGCCTGTACGCATGTGTCGTTTCACTACGACCGCGACCATCCGTTCTTTCTCAGTGGCACCGGGCCCTTCACGAAGATGGGCCTGGACAACCCTGACACCCTCTACTTCGGTACTCGGGTGAAGCCGGGTCACGAATATGTCGTGTCGGGGGTACGCGGCACCACGACCGACTTGAGCTTCCAGCTGCTGGGTGGCGAATACACCGACGAGGGCGTCCCAATCAGCGAAGCCGCATTCGACGACCGCGAGCTCGACATCGCTGCCGACGGCAGCTTCGAATGGTGTTTCACGCCGAAGGGCCCGGCGCAGCTTGTCGTACGCGAGGTGTACGGCGACTGGTCACAGAGGCGCGGCACAATCGCGATCAGGCGGGTGGACACGGCCGGCACCGCACCGCCACCGTTGACGCGCGAGACGATCGAAAAGCGCTACGCCGCAGCGGGAAAACAGCTGGTGAACCGGATCAAGACCTGGCTGCAGTTTCCCCAATGGTTCTACCTCGACCTGCCGGCCAACACGATGGTTCCGCCGCGGCTCACGCCCGGTGGCTTGGCGACCCAGTATTCCTCGGCGGGACATTACGATCTCGCGCCGGACCAGGCGCTGGTCATCACCATTCCGCAGTCCGACGCGCCTTACCTCGGATTTCAGCTCGGCAGTCTGTGGTACATCTCCCTGGACTACATCAACCACCAAACCTCGCTGAATGCCGCACAGGCGCAGGCGGACCCGGATGGGAAGATCCGGATCGTGGTGGCGGAGCGCAATCCTGGCGTCGTCAACTGGGTTGAGACGCTGGGGCATCGCAAGGGCTTTCTGCAGTTCCGCTGGCAGCGCGTGTCGCGGGAGCTCACCGAAGCCGACGGGCCCTCAGTCGAGTTGGTCGACTTCGGCGCCGTGCCCGCCGCGCTGCCGTTCTACGAGGGCAACACGGTAACCGACGAGGACTGGCGCGAGCGGATTGCCCAGCGGCAGAACGTAATCGCCACGAGAATGCTGGGGTGAAACATGCCGCAGGACTTACTGGAGGGCAAGGTGGTATGCATCAGCGGCGTCGGCCCCGCACTCGGCACGACGCTGGCTCGGCGGTGCGCCGAGCAGGGCGCCGATCTTGTGTTGGCGGCGCGGACCGCCGAACGCCTCCATGACGTCGCGAAGGAGATCGCCAGCACCGGCCGGCGTGCGGTGGCGGTAGCGACCGACATCACCGACGACGGCCAGGTCAACAACCTCGTCGAAGCGTCGCTGGCTTCGTACGGGCGGGTCGATGTGCTGATCAACAACGCATTCCGGGTTCCGTCGATGAAGCCGTTGGCCAACACCACGTTCCAGCACATCCGCGACGCGATCGAACTGACCGTGCTGGGTGCACTTCGGTTGACCCAGGGTTTCACGCCTGCGCTGGCCGAGGCCGCCGGCTCCGTGGTGAACGTGAACTCGATGGTGATCCGGCACTCCCAAGCCAAGTACGGCGCCTACAAGATGGCCAAGTCGGCGCTGCTGGCGATGTCGCAATCGTTGTCCACCGAGCTGGGTGAGCAGGGAATCCGGATGAATTCCGTTGTGCCGGGCTATATCTGGGGCGAGACGCTGAAGGGCTACTTCGATCACCAGGCCGGCAAGTACGGCACCTCGGTGGACCAGATCTACAATGCAACGGCCGCGAACTCGGACTTGAAGCGCCTGCCCACCGAGGACGAAGTAGCTTCGGCCATAATGTTTTTCGCCAGTGATTTGTCCAGCGGCATCACCGGGCAGACGCTCGATGTGAACTGCGGAGAGTACAAGGCCTGATGGGCGAACGAACCGACGTCGGCACCGTCGGCGATCTTCACGAATCCGCGTCGCGTCTGGTGGGGCTTGACGACTTCGGCCCGGACGACGACAACTACCGCGAAGGCCTGGCCGTCCTTCTCGACTCGTATCGGCGCGAGGCCGGCCTCACGCCGTTCGGCAGCAAGATCTGCCGGGTTTATCTGCGCGGCGCGTTGGCGGCCCGGCTGCTGGCCGAACAAGGCTGGAAGCAGTATCCTCAGTACGCCGATGTTCCGATCGAGCGCCCGATCTTCGTGACCGGTCTGCCACGCACAGGCACCACCGCCCTGCATCGCTTGCTCGGCGCGGACCCGGGGCATCAAGGAATTCAGATGTGGCTGGCGGAATACCCGCAGCCGCGACCGCCGCGAGAAACCTGGACGGACAACCCAGTCTTCGCGCAGTTGAACGCGCAGTTCGAGCAGCACCACGTGGAGAATCCCGAATTCATGGGCCTGCACTTCATGAGCGCTGACGAAGTGGAGGAATGCTGGCAGCTGCTACGGCAGTCGCTGCACGCGGTCGCCTACGAGACACTGGCGCATCTGCCGACCTACGCGCACTGGCTGGCGCAAGAGGACTGGACGCCGGCCTATCGGCGATATCGCAAGAACCTGCAGTTGATCGGGCTCAACGATGTGGGCAAGCGCTGGGTCTTGAAGAACCCGAGCCACTTGCATGCGCTCGACGCCTTGATGACGAGCTTCCCGGACGCGCTTGTCGTGCAATGTCACCGGCCGGCGGAGACACTGATGGCATCGATGTGCTCGCTGGCTGAACACGCCACCGAGGGGTGGTCCACCGCCTACGTTGGCGCCACCATCGGCGCGGACTCGCTGGACACCTGGGCGCGAGGGCTCGAGCGTTTCAATGCGGTACGGGCCCAGCATGATCCGGCGCAGTTCTACGACGTCGACTACAAGGAATTCGTCGCTGATCCGCCCGGTACGGTGAAGGCCATCTACAGCTACTTCGGAATCGAGTTGACCGAACCAGCAGAATCGGCGATGCAGCAGATGCACGCCGAAAGCAAGCAGGGGCCGCGGGCGCCCAAACACACCTACCGGCTGCAGGACTACGGCCTGACCGCCGAACAAGTGCGGGAGCGGTTCGCGGGGCTGACCTGATCCGCGAGCGGCTGCTCGCGGCGAAGCGCTAGCCGTCGCCCGGTGGCGGCGCGGTTGGCTGGGAATCCAGGACACCCTCGGCGATGGCGTGCTCGATGCTGTCGGCCAACTTGGGGCAGCTTCGGCTGCGCGCAGTCACGCCGCCCGATTCTCGTATTTCGGCGAAGTACGCGCAGCGCTGCGCGGCATCCGAATTCCATTGCACCGAAGTATGTTCCGGACCCAGTTTCTTGACGAGCACCGAGACGTGGCAGTACCGGCAGTCGACCGGCTGCAATCCCGACGTGAGGTACCGGTTGCGGTCGCGTTGGGTGGCTTCCCGAAGCGCGGCGGCCCGCCGCGGATCCGTCGGCGCCCCTTTCAGCTTCGAGTTGCCGCCGCGCCGGCTGTGCGAGTGGTCGTCGTGCGCGCCGTGCACCGCAAGCATCGAGCGTGCCAGCTCGTCGACGTCCGGAACGCGTCGCTGCTCACTCATTGCGAGACCTGCGTCGCCTGTCCCTTTTCTTCCTCCTGCCGGCGCAAGTTATCCTCAACCTCTTTGTGCCAGAACTCGTTTGCCTTGGCGGTGTCGACTTCGATCTCGAATCGATCGGTCATCTCAGCGGTCACATCCGCTACATCGACATAGAACTGCTGATACCACCGGCGCATCTGGTAAACCGCGCCGTCCTCCTCGACCAGCAGCGGATTCTCGATCCGGGTCTTGTGCTTCCAGATCTCGACGTCCTGCAGGAACCCCTTGCTGACACCCTCGGTGAACGCCTTGGACAGCTTCTCCGTGGTCTCTTCGTCCATGCCCTTGGGCTTCTCGACGATCACACCCCACTGCAGCACGAACGAATCCTGGGTCACCGGGTAGTGGCAGTTGATCAGGATCGATTCGGCTTTGAAATCGCCGTAGGTGTTGTGAAGCCAGTTGATCATGAACGACGGTCCGAAGTACGAGGCCTCTGAATCCAGGTGCGTTTCGCCGTACGCGGTTCCCATGTCGTTCACGTCCGGCCGCCCGACATTGTGCAGGTACTGCGATGCGATGTGGCCTTCGAAGACGTTCTTGAAGTACGTCGGGAGCCCGTAGTGGATATAGAAGAAGTGCGCCATATCGGTGACGTTGTCGATGATGTCGCGGCAGTTGGAGCCCTCGATGAGAATCGAGTTCCACCGCCAGTCGGTCCAGTCATCGCTGTCGAACTCCGGGATCTGGGGGATGCGCACCTCGGGCTGCGGCGGATTGCCCTCGTGGTCGTGCCAGACGAACAACAGTCCGCTGCGAACGTCGGTGTGCCAGGCTCGGGTGCGGGCCAGGCGAGGGGTCCGCTTGGCGTAGGGCACGAGCTTGCACTTGCCGTCCCCGCCCCACCGCCAGTCGTGGAACGGGCAGGCGATCTCGTCACCCTTGATGGTGCCTTGCGGCAGGTTGCCGCCCATGTGCCGGCAGTAGCCGTCCAGGATCTTCACGTCGCCGTGGGAGTCGGCGAAGACCACCAGCAGGGTGCCAAACGCCTCGACTCCGTGCGGTTCCCCGTCGAGGTAGTCCTCAACGGGTCCAAGGCAGTGCCAGCCCCGGGCGTACCTGTCCGGCAGGGTCCCGGCGTCGATCTCGCGAATGCCGCCGCCGGGGGTATCGGTATCCACTTCCGTGCCTCCAGTCGCTGTCCCCTCCAACTAGAACACGTTACAGTTTTGTCGGCCGGGTACGCAATAAATGCAGGCCTTCGGTGCCGTATAGGTCACCCATGGCCTTCTTTGAGTTCGATGACAAGGCGCCGACGTGCAGGACGGGGCGGTGCTACCGCGACGGGCTCACGCCGATCGCCGACTAGGGCGTGCAGGTGGCCGCGCCGCCGTCCGTGCTGACGCAGCACCGGCCGTTGATGCAGCAGGTGCTGACATTGCTGGTGTTCTGGCTGTCGTTGTTGCCGACGCTGGACGATTGACCTGGGGTGACGTTGCTGGGCCCGGTCTGGATCGAAATGTTGTTGCCGCTGTTGATGTTCACCGCCGGGCCGCCCACACCTGAGTCGATCAGCCGACCTAAGTCGGGCAAGGCACCGAGAACGCTGCCGAGCGCGTCTGCGCACGGGTCCTCCGGCCCGGGCTGCGCGATGACGGATTCCTGGGAGGTGTACCCGCCGAAGGCGGTCGCGGCCGCCACCAGCGCGGCCGGCAGCAACCAATACATGGGTCGCCGAGACGCCATAGTTCCCCTGCGGTCGTCTTGCTAGCAAATAGCATGACCCCCACTATCGGTATTTCAAAGACCACTGGAGCAGTTATAGCAAATTTCTAGCGAAGTACCAGCTGCTGAAACGCCAGCGGAGTCGCCGCTGGCGGCAAACATCTACACCGGTCGAGCCGTCTTGGCGGCGCGGTCCATCTCCCAGTACGCACGCAGCGCAACCAGCCGGCCGTCGCCGTCGACCCGGTAGGTGAACACGCCGTCAGCCGTGACCTGGTGTCCGGCCGCGGTGATGACGATCGAACCGACGTTGGCTTCCTCGTCTCCGCATCCGAACGTGTCGACGAAGCGGAACTCGATCTTGTCCGTCGGAGCGATCGCCTTGTCCCAGAACGCCGCAATGGCGTCCTTGCCGCGATGCCCCTTGCCTTCGGGATCGAACACGGACGGCCCGACCGGGTCTTCGACGATGGCGTCGTCGGCGAAAACCCCCAGCCATGCCTGCTTGTCGCGGGCAGTCACCGCGTCGCGCGACCGCTTGCCGGCCAGATGCGCGCGAGAACCTGTCATTTGTCCTGCCATCCGGAGTGGATGTAGGTGTCGGCGAAGCGCTTCATCGAATCCTGCTTGTCGGCCAGCGGGGCGTCGAAGCCCAAGCCGTCGAAAATCCAGGGGATGACGATGTTGTCGGTGACGCCGATGTCCGCGAGTTCGCGGTGGCCGTCGACGCCGAACTTGTCGATGCACACGGCCTGGAACTCGAACGGCTTGTCGTCGCGCCCGTAGTCCTTGCGGTACGTGTTCAATCTGCCGATGGTGTCGGCCAACTGGTCGGCAGTCATCATCGCGCTGGTCCAGCCGTCGCCGACGCGGGCCGCGCGTTTCAACGCGACATCGGTGTGGCCGCCCACATAGAACGGCACCGGCTCGCTGGGCGCCGGGCTCATCTGCAGCCGGTCGAAGTCGTAGAACTCGCCGTGGAATTCCACCATGCCGCCGCCGAGCACCAGCTTGATCACTTCGATCATCTCGTCGGCGCGCGCGCCGCGCCGCTTGTACGGAACGCCGCACCACTCGAACTCCTCCGGCGCCCAGCCGATTCCGACGCCGAATCCGAACCTGTTGCCGGTCAGGTTGGCCACCGAGCCGACCTGGCGCGCCAATAGCAGGGGGTTGCGGGAACCGAGCTTCATCACGTTCGTGTAGAAGCGCAGCGTCGACGTGACCGCACCCATCGCGCCGGCAGCGATCAGCGGGTCCACCCACGGGGTGTTCTCGTTCCACATCCGCGACCCGTCGGGCGTGTACGGGTAATCGGCCGACTGCTTCTCCATGTAGAACAGGGAGTCGGGCAGTGCGATCGAGTCGAAACCCACTTCCTCGGCCGTCTTGGCGATCGCGGTCAACTGGTCGATCGGCCCCATTGCAACGCTGCATGTGTACTTCATGCCGGCTTGTCCGCCCCCACCACCCACATCGAGTAATACTGCGACCCGCCGCCATACGCGTGGCCGAGAGCCTTGCGTGCGCCGGGCACTTGGTGCTCACCAGCCTTGCCCATCACCTGAATGGCCGCTTCCGCGAAGCGGATCAGCCCCGACGCGCCGATCGGGTTGGACGACAGCACACCGCCGGACGGGTTGACGGGCAACCGGCCGCCGATCGCGGTCTCGCCCGCTTCGGTCAGCTTCCAGCCTTCTCCTTCGGGCGCAAAGCCCAGGTTCTCCAACCACATCGGCTCGAACCACGAAAACGGAACGTAGATCTCGGCGGTGTCGATCTCGTCGATCGGGCTGGTGATTCCCGCCGCTTTCCAGAGCGCCGCGGCCGCGTCGCGACCGGCCTGCGGGTTGACCTGGTCGCGGCCCGAGAACGCCAGCGGTTCGGTGCGCAGCGCGGTCGCGTGGATCCACGCCACCGGATGGCCGTCTGCAACCCGCTTGTCAGCTATCTCCTCGTTGCCGATCACCACGGCGCACGCGCCGTCCGATGACGGGCACGTTTCGTCGAAACGGATTGGATCCCAGAGCATCTGCGACGCCAGCACCTTCTCCAGCGTGATGTCGGGCTGTTGCAGATGGGCCAGCGGATTCCTGCTGCCGTTGAGCCTGTCCTTCACCGCGACCATCGCCCCGATGTGCGTCGGCGCTCCGGACCGCCGAATGTAGGCGCGCACGTGCGGTGCGAAGTAGCCCCCGGCACCGGCACCGACCGCCTTGGTGAACGGCACCGGAATCGACAGCGCCCACATCGCATTCGACTCTGACTGCTTCTCCCATGCCATCGCCAAGACCCGGCGGTACTTTCCGGACTGGACCAGGCTCGTCGCGACCACCCCGGTGGATCCACCGACCGAGCCCGCAGTGTGGACCCGGATCAACGGCTTGCCGGTGGCGCCCACCGCGTCGGCCATGAACAGCTCGGGCATCATCACGCCCTCGAAGAAGTCGGGCGCCTTGCCGACGACCACGGCGTCGATGTCGTCAAACGTGGAACCGGAATCGGCCAGCGCCTTGTCGATCGCCTCGCGCACCAGGCCGTTCATCGACACGTCCTGCCGCTTGGCGACGTATTTCGTCTGGCCGGTGCCGAGCACCGCCGCCAGTTGCCCGGCCATCAGCTCTTGCCTTCCATGACGGCCACCAGGTTTTGTTGCAGCGCGGGGCCGCTGGTCGCATGCGCCAGGACACGTTGCGCGGACCCGTTCCAGATGTGCTGTGCGGCAAAACCGATGCGCTCCAGACCGGCAGAGAACATCGGGTTGGCCGCCAATGTTCCGCCCGAGGGATTCACCTTCGCCGACGACGGCAGCCCGATCGCCTCGGTGAGGATCAGATGCTGATGGGTGAACGGCGCGTAGATTTCGGCCACCTCGATCGAGCCGACGTCACCACCGGTGGCGGCCTGCGCCGAAGCGGCGGTCGACGGGGAGGTGGTCAGGTCCCGGGCGCCCAGCACCGGCGTCTCGATGCGGTGCTCGAAACCGGTTATCCAGGCCGGATTCTCGCGTAGCTCACGAGCGCGGTCGCCGGCGGCGAGCACGATCGCCGACGCGCCGTCGGTGATCGGCGCGATGTCGTGGCGGCGGAGGGGGTCCGCAAAGAACGGGCGGTCCAGCAGCTCATCGACCGACTTCGCGGGCCTCTCCGAGTCGACCCGCTCGGCAGCGGCGAAAGAGTCGAGCGCAATCTGGGCCATCGCCTCGAAGCTCCACTTGCCGGCGTTCAGCCCGAGCCGGGCCTGCAAGCCGGCGATCGACACCGAATCGGGCCACAGCGGCGCGACCGCGTACGGGTCGGTCTGTAGCGCCAGAATCCGGCGCAGGACCCCAGCCGAGGACTTGCCGAACCCGTACACCAGTGCGGTGTCGACCTCCCCCGTCAGCAACTTGATGTAGGCCTCGTAGAGCGCCCACGCGGCGTCCATCTCGACGTGCGACTCGTTGATCGGCGGTACCGCACCGATCGAGTCGATCGCGGACAGGAACGAAAAAGCGCGTCCGGCAAGGTAATCCGACGATCCCGAACACCAGAATCCGATGTCGGCCTTGGTGATTCCCAACTGCTCGTACACCTCGGCGTAGCACGGCATCAGCATCTCGACGCCGTTGGTGGTGCCGTCGGTGCGTCGCACGTGCGGGGCGTGTGCGAAGCCGACCACAGCAATGTCTGTCATTGATTGCCTTTACAGGTGGTGCTTGTAGGTTTCGTAGTCGGCGTCGGGTTCGCCGGTCGGCCGGAAATGGTCGATGTTGTCGATGCCCAGTCCCCATTCCTCCCGGGGCTTCCATACCGCCTCGACCCGCATGCCCATCCGGACCTCGGAGGCGTCGATCTCGGTGACGAGGTGCAGGAACGGGATGTCTGCGCCGTCGAGCAGCACGTAGGCCGCGACGTACGGCGGCTTGATCCGCTGGCCGGCGAACGGGATGTTTATGATCGCGAACGTCGTCACCGTGCCCTTGTCCGGCAGCTCGACGAATTCGGTTGTCGGCCTTCCGGTTGCGGGGTCGGCGCCGTGCGGCGGGAAGTACACTTTCGCGTCTTTTCCAGTCCGCGCGCCGATGATCTTGCCTTCCGCGAGCGCCCGCAGGTAAGCGCTCTCCTCGTGCGACGCGCTGTGCTGGATCTCGATGTTGATCGGTGTCTCCAGGATCTTCACCGGATCGCGGTCGTCGGTGGTCTCGGGTACCGGCTCGGCGTCCTCACCCAACGTGAAGAACGCGATGTCGGTGATCGCACCGACCGGCTCATCGACCCAGTGGGCGTGCACTCGCGCGCCGATACCGATCGCCTCCGGCGTTTCCGCGTCGACCGCGTGCAACAGCGGCGTGTCGGCGCCGTCGAGTCTGATCAGTGCCCACGCGAACGGACGCTGCAGGGGCTGGCCCTCCAGCGGCTCGGGTTGCCAGGTCCACGAGGCCACCGTCCCCACGCTTTCCACCGGTACGATTTCGCGCAGCGGCTCGTAGGTGACGGGGTCGTACTCGGCCGGCGGCACGTGCACGCGCCCGTCGGATCCGCGGACACCCACGATGCGACGGGCGCTAAGCGCGGTGAAGAACTGACCGAGGACTGGCCCGACCGAACGGGTGTAGTCGAAGGACAGCTTCAATGGCGCCGAAAGGAGCGGTTGGGATGTGTCAATCGAGGCCGGACTACTTTGGCTGACGGTCACCTGATCGAGTAGAACAGGTTCTAAGTTTCGTCGCAAGAACGGGTCCACAAGAGTCAGGAGGCGGTCATGAAGCTCGGCCTGCAGCTGGGGTACTGGGGGGCTCAGCCACCCTCGAACGCTCCGGAACTGGTCGCCGCGGCCGAGGACGCCGGCTTCGACGCCATGTTCACGGCCGAGGCGTGGGGCTCTGACGCCTACACACCCCTGGCCTGGTGGGGTGCGTCGACGCAACGGATGCGGCTGGGCACCTCGGTGGTGCAGCTGTCGGCCCGCACACCGACGGCGTGCGCGATGGCCGCGTTGACGCTGGACCATCTGTCCGGCGGTCGCCACATCCTCGGGCTCGGCGTATCCGGCCCACAGGTCGTCGAGGGGTGGTACGGCCAGAAGTTTCCCAAGCCGCTGGCACGCACCCGGGAGTACATCGGCATCGTGCGGCGGGTGCTGGCCCGAGAGGCACCCGTCGTCAGCGACGGCCCGCACTACCCGCTGCCGCTGAGCGGCGAAGGAACGACAGGTCTGGGCAAGAGGCTGAAGCCGATCACCCATCCGCTGCGTTCGGACATCCCGATCTTTCTCGGTGCCGAGGGGCCGAAGAATGTCGCACTGGCCGCCGAGATCTGCGACGGGTGGCTGCCGATCTTCTACACCCCCCGAATGGCCGACACCTATAACGAGTGGCTCGACGAGGGGTTCTCGCGTCGCGGCGCACACCGCACCCGGGAGGACTTCGAGATCTGCGCCACCGCGACAATCGTCATCACCGACGACCGGGCGGCCACGTTCGATCTGATGAGGCCCCACCTCGCCCTCTATATGGGCGGCATGGGCTCCGAGGACACCAACTTCCACGCCGAGGTGTACCGGCGGATGGGCTACGGCGAGCTCGTCGACGAGGTCACGCGGCTCTTCCGCAGCGACCGCAAAGACGAGGCGGCCAAGATCATCCCCGACGAGGTGATCGACGACGCCGCGATCGTCGGCGACATCGACTACGTGCGTAAGCAGGTGGCCGTATGGGAGGCCGCCGGCGTGACGATGATGGTGCTCTCCGCGCGGAGCGCCGACGAGATCAGGCGCCTCAATGAGCTGGTCTAACCAGCGCTTGTCAGCGAATTAGAACACGTTCTACAGTGAGTGCCATGCCAGCCTCGCAGCACACCATTGCCGGCACGGTACTCACGATGCCGATCAAGATCCGCAAGGCAGACCAACATACGGCGATGTTCTCGGTGGATGCCGACGCCGCACAGCAGCTGATCGATTACAGCGGCCTGCGAGTCTGCCGGTATCTACCCGGCCGCGCCATTGTGATGCTGATGCTCGTGCGCTACATGGACGGCGACCTGGGCCGGTACCACGAGTTCGGAACCGCCGTGATGGTCAACCCACCGGGGTCTGACGCGAGCGGGCCCCGCGCACTGCAGTCGGCGGCCGCCTTCATCCATCACCTTCCTGTCGACCAGGAGTTCACTCTGGAAGCAGGACAGACCATCTGGGGTTTCCCGAAGGTGATGGCTGACTTCAACGTTCGGGAGGGCCGTCAGTTCGGGTTCGACCTCAGCGTCGACGGCCAGCTGGTGGCCGGCATGGAGTTCCGTCCCGGTGTGCCGGTTCCGTCGTCGTTCACCTCGCGTACGCAAACATTGCGGGCCTACTCGTGTCGTGACGGGGTAACCCGCGCGATCCCGTGGGAGATGTCGCTGTCCGGCGTACGCTACCGACTTGGGGGTGCGCGGCTCTGGCTTGGTGATCACCCCTACGCGAAAGAGCTTGCGTCGCTGGGTTTGCCGAAGCGTGCCATCGTGTCAGGTTCCGTCGACAACGTCGAAATGTCGTTCGGCGATGGGAATGTGGTGCGCTCGTGACGACGATCAAGCCGGACGTGGACCTGACCGACGGCAACTTCTACGCCGGCGACTCGCGATCTGTTTACAAATGGATGCGGGAGAACGAGCCGGTGTTTCGGGACCGCAACGGCCTGGCCGGTGTCGCGACGTACCAGGCGGTGCTCGACGCGGAGCGGCAGCCCGAGTTGTTCTCCAACGCGGGCGGCATCCGGCCGGATCAAGAAGCGCCGCCGATGATGATCGCCATGGACGACCCCGCACATCTGTTGCGCCGCAAGCTCGTCAACGCCGGCTTCACACGCAAGCGGGTGAAGGACAGGGAAGCCGCGATCGGTGCGCTGTGCGACAGACTGATCGACGCGGTGTGCGAGCGCGGGGAGTGCGACTTCGTCTGGGACATCGCCGCGCCGCTGCCGATGGCGGTCATCGGCGACATGCTCGGGGTGCTTCCATCCGAACGCGAGATATTCCTCAAGTGGTCCGACGACATGGTGAGCTTCCTGAGCAGCACCACCGCGCAACAGGACTTCCAGGTCTCGATGGACGCGTTCGCCGCCTACACCGAGTACATGATGCGCATGATCGCCGACCGTCACAAGGAGCCGACCGACGATCTGGTCAGTGTGCTGGTACACGCGGAGGTGGACGGCGAGAAGCTGGCCGACCACGAGATCGTCACCGAGGTGCTGTTGCTGTTGATCGGCGGCGACGAGACCACCCGGCACACGCTGTCAGGCGGGACTGCACAGCTATTGCGCCACCCGGATCAGCACGCGCGCCTGGTCAACGACTTGGCGTTGCTGCCGAACGCGATCGAGGAGATGCTGCGCTGGACGTCGCCGGTGAAGAACATGGCCCGTACCGTGACCGCCGACAACGAGTTTCACGGCACGCAGCTGAGGCAGGATGAGAAAGTCATTCTGCTGTTCGAATCGGCGAACTTCGACGAGGCGGTCTTCGGTGATCCGGAGAACTTCCGGATCGACCGGTATCCGAACAATCACATGGCATTTGGCTTCGGCACCCATTTCTGCCTCGGCAATCAGCTTGCCCGGTTGGAACTTTCGATGATGCAGGAGCGGCTGCTGAAGCGGCTGCCCGACCTGCAGCTGGCCAGCGATGATCCGCTGCCGCTGCGACCGGCCAACTTCGTCAGCGGACTGGAGCGGATGCCGGTGCGGTTCACCCCGACCAAGCCATTGGCTTCTTAGCTTCAGCGCCGAACGTGAGCGCACTGCGAAATTCTGGCTGATTTTTCGCAGCGGGCTCACGTTCGGCGCGCCCGTGCAGATGCCACGCGCCGGATGATGTCACCTTCGCAGTCCTCGACGGTGACCCGCACATCGATCCACCCTTGCTCAACCACTCCTTCCGCGCGCCGGATGTCGTTGTTCATCCGCCGCCGACTGGCCCGATGGTGCTCACCCTCGTAGTCGGCACCGACTTTGATGTCTTCCCAGCCCATGTCGATGACGGCAATCAATGCGCCGTATTCGTTGTAGACCGGAATCTGCGTCTGCGGACGCGGGAAACCTGCGCGAATGAGGAGTAGGCGCAGCCACGTTTCGCGCGGCGACTCCGCGCCTGGGTCCACGAGATCGATCGCGGCGCGCGCGTTTCGAATACCTCGCCGTCCTTCGTATCGCTCGGCGAGTAGCTCGACATCGGCCATCTTGAGGTGGGTCGCGCGGGCCAGTGCGTCGATCGCGGCGACGGCCTTGCCGACGGGATAGCGGCAGGCGATGTCCAAGGCTGTGCGGGCCGGCGTGGTGACGCGAATGCCATTGATTACCTCAATCTCGTCATTGCCGAAGCTGTGCGACCAGGTTCGAATTCCCATGGGTGGTCGCCGATTGTCCGGGAGCACCTCGGCAGGCAGACGAGCGTCGACCCATTTCGCGCGGTGCAGGGCGGCTGCCGACCGACCTGCGATCACCCCGTCACGCCGCGACCAAAGCCACGCTGCCTGGGCGCGAGTAACCGCGGTGACCTCGGCGCCTCGCGCCACGTAGACGTCTTTGTGGATCGCGACGAATCTGCTGCGCAGCTGATACGGCGTCACACGGCCCGACGCGATCGCCTCACTACCGATGAAAGGGTCCCCCATGGTGTCGAGTGTGCCGAGAGTTACCGACAGCTCGCCGAACGTGAGTGCACTGCGAAATTCCGGCCGATTGTTCGCAGTGGGCTCACGTTCGGCGGGAAGCGGCGGGAAGCGGCGGGAAGCGGGAGGCGGGGGGCTAGTGGCCCTTGAACTCGGGCTTGCGCTTCTCCTTGAACGCCCGCGGGCCTTCCTTTGCGTCATCGGACAGGAACACCTGGATACCGAGCTGCGTGTCGATCTTGAATGCCTCGTTCTCCGGCATGCCCTCGGTCTCGCGGATCGTCTTCAGGATCGCCTGCACCGCCAGCGGACCGTTGTTGTTGATCGTCTCGGCGATCTCCAGCGCCTTCTCCAGCGCTTGCCCGTCGGGCACGACGTAGCCGAGCAGCCCGATCTCCTTGGCTTCGGCCGCGCTCAGATGCCGCCCCGTCAACAGGATGTCAGCAGCCAGCGTGTACGGGATCTGACGCGGCAGCCGAACCGCCGAACCACCCATCGGATACAGGCTCCACTTCGCTTCGGACACCCCGAATTTCGCGCTCTCGCCGGCCACCCGGATGTCGGTCCCCTGCAGGATCTCGGTGCCGCCGGCGATCGCAGGCCCCTCGACCGCTGCGATCAGCGGCTTGGTCAGCCGACGGCCCTTCAGCAGCGCGTCGATTCGCGACGGGTCGTAGCTACCGTCCTTGAACGAGTCACCCGGCGGGCGTGCCGTCGCCGCCTTCAGGTCCATGCCCGCGCAGAAGTAGCCGCCGGCGCCGGTGAGGATGCAGGACCTGATCTCCGGATCATTGTCGACGCGGTCCCAAGCGGCGACCATGATCGAGAGCATCTCAGTGGACAGCGCGTTGCGCGCCTCGGGCCGGTTCAGCGTCAGGATCAAAGTGTGTCCGCGCTGCTCAATGAGGGCGTCGGCCTTCGTATCGGACTCACTCACGAGCGTCCACCTTCCTCCAGGCTTGTCAGGAAATGTAACACGTTCTAATTTGGGGTCCGTGGCCCTGAATATCGCAGACCTTGCCGAGCACGCCATCGACGCCGTGCCTGACCGTATTGCCCTGATCTGCGGTGACGAGCAAATCACCTATGCGGAATTGGAGGAGAAGGCCAACCGCCTCGCGCACTACCTGATCGACCGCGGTGTCGAGAAGGACGACAAGGTGGGGTTGTACTGCCGCAACCGGATCGAGATCGTGATCGCGATGCTCGGCATCGTGAAGGCCGGCGCCGTCCTGGTGAACGTCAACTTCCGCTACGTCGAAGGCGAACTGCGTTACCTGTTCGACAACTCCGACATGGTCGCACTGGTGCACGAGCGGCGCTATTCCGATCGCGTGGCCAACGTGCTGCCGGAAACCCCGAACGTCAAGACGGTCCTCGTCGTCAACGATGACAGCACCGGCAGCGACCTCGACTATCAGCGCTACGGAGGCGTGGAGTTCTACGAGGCGCTAGCCCACCGCTCGCCTGAGCGTGACTTCGGCGAACGCAGCCCCGACGACATCTACCTGCTCTACACCGGCGGCACCACCGGCTTTCCGAAGGGCGTGATGTGGCGCCACGAAGACATCTACCGGGTTCTGCTCGGCGGAACCGACTTCGCCACCGGAGAATACGTCGAAGACGAATACGACCTGGCCAAGCAGGCCGCCGCCGGCGCACCGATGATCCGCTTCCCGATACCGCCGATGATCCACGGCGCAACCCAGTCGGCCACCTGGATGGCGCTGTTCTCCGGCGGAACCGTCGTTCTTGCACCGGAATTCGACGCCGACGACGTGTGGCGCACCGTCGCAAAGCACAAGGTTAACCTGCTCTTCTTCACCGGCGACGCCATGGGCCGCCCGCTGCTGGATGCGTTGGCCAAGGACAACGATTACGACCTGTCGTCGCTGTTCCTGCTTGCCAGCACCGCCGCGCTGTTCTCGCCGAGCATCAAAGAGAAGCTCCTCGAACTGCTGCCGAACCGGGTGATCACCGACTCCATCGGATCGTCCGAAACCGGCTTCGGCGGGACAAGTCTGGTCGCCAAGGGCGAGGCCCACAGCGGCGGTCCCCGAGTCACCATCGACAAGTGGACCGTGGTGCTCGACGAAGACGGCAACGAGGTTCAACCGGGCTCCGGTGTCCGGGGTGTCATCGCCAAACGGGGCCACGTGCCCGTCGGCTACTACAAGGACGAGAAGAAGTCACTGGAGACATTCCGGGTGATCAACGGCGTCCGTTACGCGATCCCCGGTGACTACGCGCAGGTCGAAGCCGACGGCACCGTCACGATGCTCGGGCGCGGGTCGGTGTCGATCAACAGCGGCGGCGAGAAGATCTACCCGGAAGAGGTCGAGGCCGCCCTCAAGGGCCATCCCGACGTGTTCGACGCGCTCGTCGTCGGGGTCCCGGACGAGCGGTACGGGCAGTGCGTGGCGGCGGTCGTGCAAGCCCGCGAAGGCACTCGGCCGACGCTGGCCGAACTGGACGCGTTCGTGCGGTCGGAGATCGCCGGATACAAAGTGCCGCGGGCACTTTGGTACACCGACAAGGTGAAGCGGTCACCGGCCGGAAAACCAGACTATCGGTGGGCCAAGGAGCAGACCGAGGCGCGCGCCGCCGACGAGGTCAGCACCAAACACGCCGGAGCGAAATCCTGATGCACCTCGCCACTTGCTTGCCTGAGGGCCGATTTGACGATCTGTGCGCAGAGTCAGCGCAGAATCTCCCACACCGGGTCGTCGCAGTCGGCGCCCTGCGTCGATAGTTGGCGCTTCAGCACCTTGAACGTCTGCGTGCGCGGTAGCTCCGAGCTGACCCGCACGAAGGTCGGCCACTGCTTCGGGCCCAGGTCCGGCTGCTCGGCCAGGAACCGGCGGAACGCGTCCGGGTCGAACGTCGCGCCGTCGGCAAGCACCAGCGCCGCCATCACCTGATCGCCCACGTCGGGCGCAGGTACCGGATACACCGCCGCCTCCACCACATCGGCGTGGCGCAGCAGCACACGCTCTATCGGTGCGGCGCCGAGATTTTCGCCGTCGACGCGCATCCAGTCGCCGAGCCGGCCCGCGAAGTACGCGTACCCCGCCTCGTCGCGATAGGCCAGGTCGCCGCTGTGGTAGACACCGCCGGCCATCCGCTCGGCGTCGGCCTCCGGGTCGTTGTAGTAGCCCTCGAACCTGCCGGCGCCTGCGATGTTGACCAATTCTCCGGTCACCCCGGGCGGGCACGGTTCACCGGTGTCGACGTCGACGATGTCGACACCGCCGGGCAGCGGACCCAACGAGCCCGGCGGGGCGTCGGGGGTACGGGCAATGGCCACTCCGCCCTCGGTGGACCCGAAGCCGTCGACAACTACAGTGGCGAACCGCCGGGCGAAGCGCTCGATGTCACCGGCAGAGCCCTCGTTGCCGTACACCGCCTTCAGCGGATTGTCCGCGTCGTCCGGACGTTCCGGTGTGGCAAGCACATACGACAAGGGCTTGCCGACGTAGTTCGCGTACGTCGCGCCGTAGCGGCGGACGTCCGGAATGAACTGCGACGCGGAAAACTTGCGGCGCAGCACCATTGAACCCCGGCACGCCAGCGCGACCGACCATCCCACCAGCACCGCGTTCGAATGGAAGAGTGGCATCGACACGTAGCAGACATCGTCCGGGCCGAGCGAGAATCGATCGGTCACCGTCACGCCGGCGATTGCGACCTTGCCGTGGCTGCAGATCACCGCCTTCGGGTCGCCGCTCGTTCCCGACGTGTAGATCAGCATGAACGGGTCCGACGGCGTGGCAGCCCGCGCGACCACCGGGACATCGCGGTACGCATGCCATTCCGCGGCCCAGTCCGCGGAGTCGACGTCGATGTACTCGGTCTCGCCCAACCCTGCGGACAATTCCGAATCCGCCAGTACCAGTTGGCAATCCGCATGCCCCACGTCGCGGTCGATTGCGGCTCCGCGACGGATCGGGTTCAGGCCGACTGGAACGATCCCGGACAGCGCCGCCGCGATCAGCAGAGAGGAAAAGAACGGCGTGTTCTGCAGCAGCACACCGACATGTAGCGGGCGGCCGAGGTCGAGGCGCTCGCGTAATGCGGCGGCGACTGCGGCGCCCTGCTGGATGTGGTCGCGCCAGCTGGTGAAGGACTCCTCAAAGTACACGCCGCGGTCGTCGACGTCGACCAGCGGCGTGATCAGCGACGTGACGGTGGGAAGTTCACTCCCGACGGCTGTCGTTTCATTGCTCCTCACGTCCGCGCGTTCAAGCCGGTGTGTCAGCCAGTTCCCGGCCGATGTGCAGCAGCTGCCCGATGGCGCCGCCCACGGCAAATTCGGTCTGCTTGGCGGCAAGGAAATACCGGTGCACCGGATGGTCGAGATCGATGCCCACGCCACCGTGCACGTGCACGGTGGTATGTGCGATCCGATGGCCGGCGTCGGCGGCCCAAAACGCCGCGGTGGCGACCTCGAGGTCCGCGGGAGGATCTTCCGCCAACCGCCATGCCGCCTGAGTCATGGTCAACCGCAAGCCTTTCACGTCGATGTACCCGTCGGCCAGGCGCTGGGCGACGGCCTGGAAGCTGCCGATCGGCCTGTCGAACTGCTCACGCTCGCGTGCATACTCGGCGGTCAACTCCAACGCCCGTTCCAAGACCCCAAGCTGAAACGCTGTGCGGCCCAGGGTTGAACGCGTGGTGAGCCAGCCGACAGCGTCCCCACCCACCACCCGCTCGGAATCCACTTCGACGCCTTGCAGTTCCAGGTGCCCCACGCTGCCGTGCCCCGTGGTCGTAATCGACGTCAGGGAAACTCCGGGGTCGGTGGTTTCGACGAGGAAAACCCTGACGCCCGAATCGGTTTCGGCGGGCACCAAGAAGGCGTCGGCGATAGGGCCGTAGCCGACCTGGGTGCGGGTGCCCGTTAACCGATATCCACTGTCGCGCGCTCGATCCGATGTCGCCGGCCCGGCGGCTCCGGTCGCCCGCACCGGCCCCTGGCCCATCTCGCCGTCGAGCGCGACCGTCAGGATCTTCTCACCGCGGATTGCCGGCATCGCCCAGTCGCGCTGCAGCGCTTCGGATCCGAAAGTGGCCAATGCGCCCGCGCCGAGCACCACCGACTCGAGGTACGGTACCGCAGCCATCTGCCGACCCAACGCCACGAGCACAGCAACCTGCTCCAGCACACCGAAACCGCCTCCGCCCAACGGCTCCGGCGTGGCGGCGCTCAGCACGTCGGCATCGATCAGGTTGCGCCACAGGTCGCGGTCGAAGCGTTCGTCGAGGCCGTCCAGCTCCCGCTGGCGCTCCGGCGTGCACACCGACTCGGTGATCGTGCGGACGAGGCCACCCAGATCGCCGGCGGCTTCGGTCGACTTGAAGTCCATGGTCCGTCCTTACCGGTTGACCCTGGGCAGACCCAAGGCGACCATTCCGATGATGTCGCGCTGAATCTCGTTGGTACCGCCGCCGAACGTCAAAATCAGGCACGCGCGGTGCATCCGCTCGACCCGGCCACGCAGCAGCGCGCCCGGCGAATTCGGCCGCACGGTCGCCGCGCTGCCCAGCACCTCCATCAGCAGCCGATAGGCCTCGGTGGCCAGCTCGGTACCGAACACCTTGGCAGCCGACGCGTCGGCCGGCGACAGCGACGCAGAATCCGAGGAGGCCAACTCCCAGTTGATCAGCTTGAGCACCTCGGCTTTGGCGTGCACGCGCGCCAGGTTCAGCTGTACCCACTCGGAGTCGATCAGCCGCGCCCCGTGAACGTCCTTGGTGTTCTGCGCCCACTCGCGAACCGCGTTGAGCGCCAAGAAGATCGGCTGGGCCGACACCAGCGCGACCCGTTCATGGTTGAGCTGGTTGGTGACGAGCTTCCAGCCGGCGTTCTCCTCACCGACCAGGTTGGTGACCGGCACCCGCACATCTTGGTAATAGGTGGCGCTGGTGTCCGGGCCGGCCATCGTGTGCACCGGTGTCCACGAGAAGCCGGGCGCGGTGGTCGGCACGATCAGCATCGAGATACCGCGGTGCTTCTTGGCCTCGGGGTTGGTCCGCACTGCCAGCCAGACGTAATCGGCGTACGGGATCAGGCTGGTCCACATCTTCTGGCCGTTGATCACATAGTCGTCGCCGTCGCGGACTGCGGTTGTGCGCAGCGCGGCCAAGTCGGTTCCGGCGCCGGGTTCGGAATAGCCGATGGAGAAGTGCAGCTCCCCGGAGGCGATCTTGGGCAAGTAGAACTTCTTCTGCTCGTCGGTGCCGAACGCCATGATCGTCGGCGCCACGCTGTTGATGGTCAGGAACGGCACCGGCGCCCCGGCGATCGCGGCCTCGTCGGTGAAGATCAGCTGGTCCATCGCCGAGCGGGCCTGGCCGCCATATTCGGTGGGCCATCCCAGCGCGAGCCACCCGTCCCTACCCATTTGGGCGACGGTGTCCCGGTACGCGTTGCCGGTGCCGTATTCGCCTTCGACCGAGCTCAGGGCCTCGACCCGCTCGGGCGTCATCAACGTGGAAAAGTAGGACCGCAGCTCGCGGCGCAACTCCTCTTGTTCGGGGCTGTAGCCGATCCGCATCGCTTCGTCCTTCGGTCTTGATGGAACCCCTGCGCACCTGTTTGCAATCCCGGTTGTAACACGTTCTAGTCTTGTGGTCCAGCGACGGTTTCCAGGAGCGGGCCGCGGACCTGGTCGTATTGTGGGTGCGGCGCCGAAAACGGGGCCGTCGGGATGAGTGCAAGGAGGTTGTCGTGCGGGTTGAAGTGGACCGCGATCGATGTGAAGGTAACGCCGTGTGCGTGGGAATCGCGCCCGACCTGTTCGATCTCGACGACGAGGACTACGCGGTGGTGAAAAAGGATCCGGTGCCGGCCGACGAGGAGGACCTGGCCGAGCAGGCGATCGCCGAATGCCCCCGCGCAGCATTGGTACGCAAGGACTAGAGGTATTCATAAGTTGAGCGAATCCGAAAGCCACGTGGCTGGCCGTCAGGCCGACGAACTCACCGACCTGTCCGGGCGGGTTGCGGTGGTGACGGGCGCCGCTGCCGGCCTGGGCCGGGCCGAGGCCATCGGACTCGCCGGCGCCGGCGCCACCGTGGTTGTCAACGACCTGCAGGCCGCGCTGGACTCCTCCGACGTCTTCGACGAGATCACGGCAGCCGGCAGCCGCGCCGTCGCCGTGGCAGGTGATGTCGGGGAGCGGTCGACAGCCGACCAGATGGTGGCCGCCGCCGATCGCGAAGGTGGCCTCGACATCGTCGTCAACAACGCCGGCATCACCCGTGACCGGATGCTGTTCAACATGTCCGACGAGGACTGGGACCTCGTCATCAAGGTGCATCTGCGGGGGCACTTCCTGCTGACCCGCAATGCCGCCACGTACTGGCGTGCGCGTGCCAAGGAGGCGGGCGGCCAGACGTACGGCCGGCTGGTGAACACATCATCGGAGGCCGGGCTGTCGGGCCCGGTGGGTCAGGCCAACTACGGCGCGGCCAAGGCGGGGATCACGGCCTTGACGCTGTCGGCGGCCAGAGCGCTGGGCCGCTACGGGGTCTGCGCCAACGCGATCTGCCCGCGGGCCCGGACCGCGATGACCGCCGATGTGTTCGGCCAGACACCCGAACTCGCCGAGGGTGAGGTCGACTCGCTCTCGCCCGAGCACGTGGTGACGTTGGTGCGCTTTCTGGCGTCGCCCGCCGCAGAAGCTGTCAACGGCCAGGTGTTCATCGTCTACGGCCCGTCGGTGACGCTTGTCGCCGCGCCCACCGCAGAGCACCGGTTCACCGCGGAAGGGTCGGCCTGGGCGCCGCAAGAACTTAGCTCGGCGATGCAAAAATTCTTTGCTGACCGTGACCCGGACGTGACATTCGCGGCGACCCGACTGATGGGGGGCTAGCGGTGACGCTGGCGTCAATCGTGGCAGCCGGAGGCAGGTAGAACACGTTCCAGATCGGCATCCGAGAACTCGCTGTGAACTGGAAAAACGTGCAAGTTATGACTCTCTTACCGAGCTTTGACACCGCGAACGTGTTCTAGTTAGTATGATCCGGCTCACACAGCGTCACGTCCTGTTGAGGGGTGGGAAGGACGCCGGTCCAGCCAGTTTCCTGGCTTTCACCGGAATCTGTCACCACGCCCCTGCGCCTGGGAAGGGGGCCGAGTGAAGGATCAGCTCGCGGTTCCCGCTCGGGCCGTGGGTGGCTTCTTCGAAATGTCGGGCGACACCTTCCGGGCGCTGTTCCGCCGGCCGTTCCAATTCCGTGAGTTTCTCGAGCAGACGTGGATGATCGCCCGCGTTTCACTGGTGCCGACGCTGCTCGTGGCCATCCCCTTCACGGTGTTGGTCGCGTTCACGCTGAACATCCTGCTGCGCGAGATCGGTGCCGCCGACCTGTCGGGGGCGGGGACCGCGTTCGGCACGATCACCCAGTTGGGTCCGGTGGTGACGGTGCTGGTGGTCGCCGGTGCCGGCGCCACCGCGATCTGCGCCGACCTCGGCGCCCGCACCATCCGCGAGGAGATCGACGCGATGCGGGTGCTCGGCATCGATCCGATCCATCGCCTGGTCGTGCCGCGCGTGCTGGCGTCGACGTTCGTCGCGCTGCTGCTCAACGGGTTGGTGTGCGCGATCGGGCTGTCCGGCGGCTATGTGTTCTCGGTGCTGCTGCAAGGCGTCAACCCGGGCGCTTTCATCAACGGGCTCACGGTGCTGACCGGACTCGGCGAATTGATGCTGGCTGAAGTGAAGGCGCTGTTGTTCGGTGTCTGCGCGGGCCTCGTGGGCTGCTACCGCGGCCTGACGGTCAAGGGGGGCCCCAAGGGCGTCGGCAACGCGGTCAACGAGACCGTCGTCTACGCGTTCATCTGCCTGTTCGTGATCAACGTCCTGATGACGGCCATCGGCGTCCGAGTGCTGGCGCGGTGAGCGACCAATGAGCTACGACGCAACCCTTCGGCTTCGGCGCCTCTTCGCCGGAGTGCCGAAGGCTGTCGACAGCTTCGGTGAGCAGGCCCTCTTCTATGCCGAGTCGATCCGCTGGATCCCCAACGCGATGACTCGTTACCGCAAGGAGACGGTCCGACTCATCGCCGAGATGACGTTGGGCACCGGCGCTCTGCTGGTCATCGGTGGCACCGTCGGTGTGGCGGCCTTCCTGACACTGGCGTCCGGCGGTGTCGTTGCCGTGCAGGGGTACGAGTCGCTGGGCAATATCGGCATCGAGGCGCTGACCGGCTTCCTGTCGGCGTTTCTCAACGTGCGCATCATCGCGCCGGTGATCGCCGGCATTGCGCTGGCCGCGACCATTGGCGCCGGCACCACCGCGCAGTTGGGCGCCCAGCGGATATCGGAAGAGATCGACGCTTTCGAATCGATGGCCATCCATTCCGTGTCGTATCTGGTGTCCACCAGGATCGTCGCCGGCCTCATCGCGATCATCCCGTTGTACTCACTATCGGTGCTGGCGGCGTTCTTCGCGGCCCGCTTCACGACGGTCTACATCAACGGCCAGTCGGGCGGCCTGTACGACCACTACTTCAACACGTTCCTCATCCCAACGGACCTACTGTGGTCGTTCCTGCAGGCGATCGTGATGGCGATCGCGGTGATGCTGGTGCACACCTACTACGGGTTCAACGCGTCCGGCGGCCCCGTCGGAGTCGGCGTCGCGGTGGGACAGGCGGTACGCACGTCACTCATCGTGGTCGTTGTGATCACTCTGTTCATCTCTCTCGCCGTATACGGCGCGTCCGGTAACTTCAACCTTTCCGGATAGAGGGGGAGACAAGTTGAGCGCTCGCGCGAAGAGGAAATAACCTTGGCGAATTCCGGGTCCCCGACCCGCCACGTCAGGATCGCGGCAGCGATGCTCGCGACCGTGATCGTGGCCTTCGCCGTGCTGACATACCTGTCCTATACGGCTGCGTTCACGTCCACCGACTCGGTGACCGTGACGTCGCCCCGCGCTGGCCTGGTGATGGATAGGGACGCGAAGGTCAAGTACCGCGGCATCCAGATCGGCAAGGTCAAAGACATTGCCTACTCCGGAGACCAGGCGAAGCTGACGCTGGCGATCGACAGCCACCAGATGCGCTACATCCCGTCCAACGCCGACGTGCGGATCGCCAGCAACACGATCTTCGGCGCCAAGTCGGTGGAATTCGTTGAGCCGACGAAGCCGTCGGGGAAGTCGCTGAAGCCGGGCGCGACGGTAGCGGCCTCGGCGGTGCAGCTCGAGGTCAACACGCTGTTCCAGACGCTGGTCGACCTGCTGCACAAGATCGACCCGATCAACTTGAACGCGACGCTGTCGGCCGTCGCCGAGGGTTTACGCGGCCACGGCGACGATGCCGGCGCCGCGCTCGCCGGGCTGAATGATCTTCTGCCGAAGATCAACCCCAAGATGCCGACGCTGCAATCCGACTTCCAGCAGGCCGCCGCGGTCGGCAACATCTACGGCGATGCTGCACCGGATCTGGTGACCGTGCTCGACAACGTTCCCTCGATAAGCAACACCCTCGTCGACGAACAGGACAACCTCAACGCCACGCTGCTGGCCGCAACCGGACTGGCCGACAACGGAACTGCGACACTGGAGCCCGCGCAAGACGACTTGATCGCTGCTCTTCAGCGGTTGCGCGCGCCGTTGAAGGTGCTGTCGGACTACTCGCCGGAGTTCGGCTGCATCTTCCAGGGCGTGAAGAAAGCCATCGACCAGTTCGCGCCCGTCATCGGCGGCACCCGGCCGGGGCTGTTCACGTCGTCGAACTTCGTGCTGGGTGTTCCGGTGTATACCTACCCGGAGAGCCTGCCGATCGTGAACGCCACTGGCGGACCGAATTGTCGCGGTCTGCCCAATATGCCCAGCATGCAGTTCGGTGGATCCTGGTTCAAGTCGCCGTTCCTGGTCACCGACAACGCCTACATCCCCTACGAGCCGTTCACCGAAGTGCAGGTCGATGCTCCGTCGACGCTGCAGTTCTTGTTCAATGGCGCGTTCGCCGAACGGGATGATTGGTGATGAGCGCCTGCGCGAAGAAGAGAGCGCTCTGATGGCGGGGCAGCCGAGCCACCGCGGAGTCCTCGTCAAGGTCAGCATCTTCTCTGTCGTGATGCTGTTGGTCGCCGCAGGGCTGGTGGTGATCTTCGGGCAGTTCCGCTTCTCGCCGACCAACACCTATCACGCGGTCTTCGAAAACGCGTCGCGACTCAAGGGCGGCAACGACGTCCGGATCGCCGGTATCCCCGTGGGCAACGTCAAGGACATCCAACTGCGGCCGGACAACAAGGTGGACGTCACGTTCAACGTGGACAAGCGCTACCAGATGTACACGTCGACCAAGGCGGTGATCCGCTACCAGAACCTGGTCGGCGACCGCTTTCTGGAGATCACGTCGGGACCGGGTGAGCTGCGAAAGGTGCCGCCGGGCGGCACGATTGCACACACCGAACCGGCGCTTGACCTCGATGCACTGCTGGGCGGCCTACGTCCCGTACTCAAGGGCCTCAACGGCGACAAGGTCAACCAGATCAGCAACGCAATCATCGAACTTCTGCAGGGCCAGGGTGGCGCGTTGTCGGACCTGCTGTCGAGCACCGGCTCGTTCAGTCAGGCACTGGCTGATCGGTATCAGGTCATCTCTGACGTGATCCACAATCTCAACACCGTGCTGACCACCGTCGACGAGAAGAGCGCCCAGTTCAACCAGAGCATCGATCAGCTGCAGCAGCTGGTGACGGGTCTGGCGCAGGGCCGCGATCCGATCGCGGGGGCCCTGCAGCCGCTCGCATCCGCCGCATCCGATCTGACCGACGTGCTGCAAAGCTCGCGGCGCCCGATCCAGGGTGTCATCGAGAACGCGCGGCCGCTGGCCACCGAGATGGACGACCGCAAGGGTGAGATCAACGCGGTCGTCGAGCCGCTGGCGGAAAACTACCTGCGGCTCAACGCCCTTGGCGCCTACGGTGCGTACTTCAACATCTTCTACTGCTCCGTGCGCATCAAGATCAACGGCCCGTCTGTCGGACCGCCCACCGGCACACCGTCAGACAGCGACATCCTGCTCCCGCTGGGCGGACCACCTGACCCGTCGAAGGGGAGGTGCTCCGAAAATGGCTGACCGTAGCAACCCGCTTCGCACCGGGATCATCGGCATCGTGTTGGTGGTCAGCGTGGTGCTGGTGTCGTTCGGCTACAGCAAGCTGCCGTTCTGGCCGCAGGGCAAGACCTATCAGGCGTACTTCGCCGACGCCGGCGGAATCTCGCCCGGCAGCGAGGTCACCGTGTCGGGACTGAAGGTGGGTCAGGTGCAGGGGGTCGCGCTGGCCGGCGACGTCGCCAAGGTGACGTTCACCGTCGACCGCAGGATCAAAGTGGGCGACCAGTCGCTGGCGTCGATCAAGACGGACACGATCCTCGGCGAGAAGTCGCTGGCGGTGACGCCGGCCGGCCGGGGTGACTCGACGACGATCCCGCTGAACCGCACCACGGCGCCCTACACGTTGAACAATGCTCTGCAGGATCTCGGCCAGACCTCCAGTGAGCTCGACAAGCAGAAGTTCACGCAAGCCCTTGGCGTGCTGACGGATTCACTGCGCGAAGCGACACCGCAGCTGCGCCGAGCGCTCGACGGTGTTGCGGCGCTGTCGCGCAGCATCAACGCCAACGACGAGGCGCTTGCGCAGCTGCTGGAGCGGGCGAGATCAGTCACCAAGGTGCTCGCCGATCGGGCCGGTCAGGTGAACCAGCTCGTCGTCGACGGCAATAAGCTGTTCGCCGCGCTCGACGAACGGCGGGCGGCGATCAGCACGCTGATCTCCAGCATTGAGCCGGTTTCCCAACAGCTTTCGGGCTTCGTCGCCGACAACCGCAGGGAGTTCGGCCCTGCACTGCGGAAGCTCAACGCGGTACTGGACAACTTGCTGCAACGGCGTGAACACATCAGCGAAGCGCTGAAGCGCCTGCCGCCGTATGCCACCGCGCTGGGCGAGGTGGTCGCGTCGGGACCCGGTTTCCACATCGACCTGTACGGCCTGCCACCCGGCCCGCTCGGAGAGCTGCTGCTGGACTTGTACTTCCAGCCCGGAAAGCTGCCCGACAGCCTGGCCGACTACTTGCGCGGCTTCATCTCGGAGCGCTTGATCATCAGGCCTAAGTCGCCATGAGCACGCACGCTGCCGTCCGCAACAAGGGGTTGCGTTACACGGTCATCGGCCTGCTGCTGGTGGCGCTGATCGGGGCCGCCTATCTGATCTGGCCCGGCCGCACCGGCCACAAGGTGATCGGATACTTCACGTCGGCGGTGGGGTTGTACCCGGGCGACGACGTCCGCATCGTCGGCGTTCCGGTCGGCACCATCGAATCCATCGAGCCGCAGGCCGAGGCGGTCAAAATCACGATGTCGGTCAAGGACGACGTCAAGCTGCCCGCCGACGCGCGGGCGGTCATCATGGCGCCGAACATCGTGTCGGCGCGCTTCATCCAACTGACCCCCGCCTACACGCGCGGTCCGGTGATGGCCGACGGCGCGACCATGGGGCTGGATCGCACGGCGGTGCCGGTGGAGTGGGACGAGGTCAAGTCGGAACTGACGAAGCTCAGCGAATCGCTTGGGCCGCAGGCTGCTTCGGTGCAGGGACCGCTGGGCGACTTCGTCGACCAGGCTGCGGACAGCTTCGACGGCAACGGCGACTCCTTCCGTCAAGCACTGCGGGAGCTGTCCCAGACGGCGGGCCGGTTGGGTGATTCCCGCACCGACCTGTTCGGCACCGTCAAGAATCTGCAGATCCTGATCAACGCCCTGTCCAACAGCAACGAGCAGATCGTTCAGTTCAGCGGCCACCTGTCGTCGGTGTCGCAGGTTCTCGCCGACAGTTCGACGAACCTCGACAACACACTCGGCACCCTCAACCAGGCGCTGTCCGACGTTCGTGGGTTCCTTCAGGACAACAACTCGGCGCTGATCAGCCAGGTAGACAAGCTTTCTCAGCTCACCAAGCTGTTCTCCGACCAGAGCGACGACATCGAACAACTGTTGCACGTGGCGCCGAACGGGTTGGCGAACTTCTACAACATCTACGACCCCGCGCAGGGCACCGCGACCGGGTTGTTGTCCCTGCCGAACTTCGCCAACCCCGTTCAGTTCATCTGTGGCGGTGTGTTCGAGGGCAGCTTGTACGTCGACAACATCAAGCGGACCGAGATCTGCCGGGAGCGGATGGGTCCGGTGTTGCGCCGGCTGGCGATGAACTACCCGCCGGTCCTGTTGCACCCGATCAACACGATCACCGCATACAAGGGCCAGATCATCTACGACACCCCGGCCACCGAGGCGAAGGCGCGGACGTATCTGCCCTACCTGCAGTGGGTCCCGTCGGAGGGCCGCACACCGCCCCGGGAAGGCGGCACCGGTGTCGACGCGCTGATGTTGCCGCCGAACGTCGCGCCGGGCTCGCCGCCGCCGGCGCAGCCGCAGTTCCTGCAGCCGGGAGGTCCGCCGCCGGGACCGCAGACGTCACCCCCGTTGCCCGGACCGTCATCACCCGATTCCGGCGCGCCGTACCCGGCCGAAGGTGTGCCGCCGATGCAGCCGGAGGCAGGCGGATGACACGAAACACGTTGTGTCGCAAGCTGCGCCGCGGTGGTGTCCGCGCGGTGGCCCTCGGCTCTGGCATGGCGGTGCTGGCCGGCTGCCAGTTCGGTGGCCTGAACTCGCTGAACATGCCGGGCACCTCCGGTCACGGGCCGGGCGCGTACAGCATCACCGTAGAAGTGCCCGATGTGGCGACGATGCCCCAGAACTCGCCGGTCATGATCGACGACGTGACGGTCGGCAGCGTCTCGGGTGTGGAGGCCGTGCAGCGATCCGACGGCAGTTTCTACGCGGCGCTGAAGCTTTCGCTCGACAAGAACGCGAAGCTGCCCGCCAACTCGGTCGCGCGGGTGGCGCAGACGTCGCTGCTGGGATCGCAGCACATCGAGTTGGCCCCGCCGGTCGGTCAGCCCCCGGTCGGCCAGCTTCGCGACGGATCCAAAATCGCGCTGGCCAACGGCAGCCGCTACCCGACCACAGAAGAAGTTCTGTCGGCGCTTGGCATGGTGGTGAACAAAGGAAACCTTGCGGCGCTGGGCGACATCACCGACGAGGCCTACGCCGCCGTCGCCGGCCGGGAAGGCGACTTCGTCGACCTGATTCCCCGACTCGCCGAGTTCACTGCGGCATTGAATGCACAAACCAACGACATCATCGCGACCGCTGAAGGGCTGAACCGGGTCGCGGAGACGCTGGCTGCCCACAAAGACAGTCTGAGCCGCGCTCTGGACACACTGCCGGCGGCGGTGCGGGTGCTCAACGACAATCGCAAGAACATCATCGATACGTTCGCAGCGCTGCAGAGCTTTGCCACCGTGGCGTCGCACATCCTCTCCGAAACCAAGGACGACATCGTCGCTGACTTCAAACATCTCTACGCGGTGATCAAGCCGATCAACGACAACCGCGCAGACTTCATCTCCGACCTCGACCTGTTGCCGACCTTCCCGTTCACCACCCGGTATTTGCGTCGCGCCGTCCGCGGCGACTACCTCAACGTGTTCGTGACGTTCGACCTGACGATTCGCCGCCTCGGCGAGACGATCTTCACGACGTCGTTCTTCGACCCGAACATGCAGCACATCAACGACGTGGTCAATCCGCCGGACTGGTTGATCGGCTCGTTCGCCAACCTGAACGGCCAAGCGGCCGACCCTTTCACGATTCCGCCGGGCACCGCCTCGGGTCAGGAGGTGCCGCCGAGTTGATACTGGACCGATTGGCGCGCATCCAACTGACGATATTCGCTATCATCACGGTTCTCTCTGTCGGCGCGATCGCCGTGTTCTACCTTCACGTGCCCGCGCGGCTGGGCATCGGCGCCTACCACGTCACCGCCGAGTTCGCCTCTGGCGGCGGGCTTTACAAGAACGCGAACGTCACCTACCGCGGCGTCACCGTCGGGCGGGTGGAGGCCGTGACGCTGACCGACGACAGCGTCGAAGCGCACATGCGGCTGAACACCGACTACCGCATCCCCGAAAACGTGACGGCGACGGTCAAGAGCGTCTCTGCGGTCGGCGAGCAGTACATCGACCTGGTACCGCCGGACAAGCCGTCGAACGCTGCGCTGCATGACGGGTCACGCATCGACGAGAGCCGCACCGCCATCGGCCAGGACGTCGAAGGGCTGCTACAGCAGGCCGACGCGCTGGTCAGCAGCATCAGCAACACGCGATTGCACGATTTGCTGCGCGAAACGTTCAAGGCGTTCAACGGGTCCGGACCGGAGTTGGCGAGGCTGATCCAGTCGGCGCGACTGCTCGTCGATGAGGCGAACGCCAGCTGGCCGCAAACCAGCCAGCTGATCGACCAGGTGGGTCCGTTCCTGGAAGCCCAGATTCGCAGCGGCGACGACATCAGGTCCCTGTCCGACGGGTTGGCCCGGTTCACCACCGAACTGCGCCAAGCGGATCCGCAACTGCGCGCCCTGTTGGTGACCGCGCCCGGCGCCGCCGGCGAAGCCTCCAACACGTTCAGCGGAATCCGCCCGTCGTTCCCGGTGCTGGCCGCCAGCCTGGCCAACATCGGGCGTGTCGGGGTCATCTACAACAAGTCGATCGAGCAGGCGCTGGTGATCTTCCCGGCGTTGATGTCGGCGCTGATCACGGTCGCCGGCGGGGTGCCCTACGACGAGGGCGGCAAGCTCGACTTCAAGCTCGACCTCGGCGACCCGCCGCCGTGCTCCACCGGCTTCCTGCCGCCGCAGTTCATCCGGCCGCCCGCGGACCAGACGGTCCGTGAACTGCCGAGGGACATGTACTGCAAAGTGCCGCAGAATGATCCGAGTGCAGTGCGCGGAGCCCGCAACTACCCGTGCCAGGAATTCCCGGGCAAGCGGGCGCCGACGATTCAGCTGTGCCGCGATCCCCGCGGCTACGTGCCGCTCGGAAACAACCCGTGGCGCGGCCCGCCGGTCCCGACTGGAACGCCGGTGGAGGATCCACGAAATATCCTGCCGCCCAACAAGTATCCCTACATCCCGCCGGAAGCCGATCCCGATCCCGGCTACCCGGTTGCGCCCGGCGCGGTGCCGCCCGGCGTGGAGCCCGGGCCCGGGCCCGCCCCGCACCAGCCGTGGCCGGTGCCGCCACCGCCGAACGACAACGGGCCGCCACCCCCGCTGACGGCGTGGGTGCCGCCGGCGCCGTACCCCGATGCCTGGCCGCCCCCGGCGAATCCGCAGCCGCCGCCGCTGTCACCCGGTCCCTATCCGCCCGTGGTGCCAGCGCCCGGCCCTGCGCCAGCGCCTCCACCGGCGCTCGACCCTGCGGCGCTGCCGCCGTCCGCGGTGACACCGCCCGGCGCGAGCGGGACCTCGTACAGAACCTACGACCAGCACAGCGGCACCTTCCTCGACGCGAACGGCAATGCCGCAGTGTTCGACGCCGGTGTGGCCGACCTGAAACCGCAAGAGAACTGGTACGACCTGATGAAGGATCCAAGGCAAACCTGATGACCACCACCGACTCCAGGCCCAATCAGGCGGCGCGCCGTCGTGCGGTCCGCGCGGCCGGTCCGGCCAACCTCGGCACGGTAGAAACCACCACCGTCCGGGTCGAAAAGCCGGCCGACGAAAAACCTAAGACCCGCAAGAACATCCGCAAAGCCGGACCTCCGCCTCGTCGGCTCGCGCACCGCAAACTGGTGGCGATCGTGGCGTTGGCCGTCGGCGTTCTGGCGGTCGCCGGTCTCGGCACACCTGTGGCGTTGATGTACTTCGGGAACCGCCATTCAGAAGCACTCCAGCAGCGGGACCAACAGTTCGTCGACACCGCATCACAACTTGCGGTGAACATGTACAGCTTCAACCAGAACACGTTGGAGGACAGCGTCAAGCAAGTCGTGAACAGCACCAGTGGACCGCTGCACGACATGCTCGCCCGGGACAATCACACCGAAGTCCTTACACAGTTCTTCCGCTCGATGGGCGGTAGCTCCGAAGCGGTGGTGACCGGCGCGGCGCTCGAAAGCAAAGATGCCGACACCGGCACCGCGACGGTGTTGGTGTCCGTGCGGGTGACGACGACCGACGCGGACGGCAACAACCAGCCGTCGACACCGTCGAGGATGCGAATCACGGTGCGGCAGGAGGACGACGGCCGGATGACCGGCTACGACCTCAAGTGGCCCGACGGGGGCAATTGATGCGACTGCTCATCTCCGGTGCCGCCGGTTTGCTCGCAGCTGCCTTCGTGGCGCTCGCGGGTGTCGGCGGCTGGTTGTACTGGGATCGCGTCGAATTGCGCAGCGAGCAGGCGACTCGAGCCGAGTTGGCTCCGCTCGCGAAAGCGCAGGTGCCGAAAATCCTTGGCTACGACTACCAAACCGTGGAGACAAGCCTCACCGCGGCCTATCCCATGATGACGCCGGACTTTCGGCACCAGTACGAGGACCGAACCTCCAAGGAGATCATTCCGCAGGCGCGCGAGCAGCACCTCGTCAGTCAGGTGAACGTGGTCGGCGTCGGCGTGATGGACGCCCACCGAAATTCCGGCTCGGTGATGGTCTACATCAACCAGACGTACCTGGCGAAGGATCGGGAACCGCTGTATTCGGGGAGCCGGGTCCGCGTGAACTACGAACGCGTCGACGGCAAGTGGCTGATCAGCGACATCAAGCCGATCTAGGACTCCACCCGGCCCGCCAGCGCGTCCAGGAATGAACGCGCCCAGCGGTCCACGTCGTGGGCCAGCACCTGGCGGCGAAGCGCCCGCATCCGTCGTCGTCCTTCTTCGGCGGACTGGTTCAACGCCGCCTCGATGGCGTCCTTGACGCCTTCGAGATCGTGCGGGTTGACCTGATATGCCTGCTGCAATTCGTGTGCCGCACCGGTGAATTCACTGAGCACCAAAGCGCCGCCCAGGTCACTGCGGCAGGCCACGTACTCCTTGGCCACCAGGTTCATGCCGTCCCGCAGCGGCGTCACCAACATTACGTCGCTGGCCACGAAGAACGCCATCAGCTCGTCGCGCGGGACGGGCCGGTGCAGGTAGTGCACCACCGGATGGCCGACCTCCGCGTACTCGCCGTTGATGTGCCCGACCTGCCGCTCGATGTCTTCGCGCAGCACCTTGTAGCTTTCGACGCGTTCGCGGCTCGGGGTCGCCAGCTGCACGAGCACGGTGTCGTCCCGCTTGGCGCGACCCTCGGCCAGCAGTTCGGAAAACGCCTTCAGCCGTACGTCGATGCCCTTCGTGTAGTCCAGGCGGTCGACACCGAGCAGAACCTTGCGGGGATTGCCGAGTTCCGCGCGGATCTCGCGTGCGCGATCGCGGATACTGCGTTCCCTGCCCTTGTGGTCGAGTTCAGCGGAGTCGATCGAAATCGGGAACGCGCCCACTCGCACGACCCGCGACCCGTACTCGACCTCTCCGAAACGCGAACGCACACCGATCGATCCGCGCGATGTGTTGGCGTCGACGAGCCGCCTTGCCAGGATCAGGAAGTTCTGCGCCCCGCCGGGAAGGTGGAAGCCGACCAGGTCGGCGCCCAGCAGTCCCTCGACAATCGCCGTGCGCCACGGCAACTGCATGAACAACTCGACGGGGGGAAACGGAATGTGCAAGAAGAACCCGATGGTCAGGTCTGGGCGCAGTTCGCGCAGCATCTTCGGGACCAGCTGCAGCTGGTAATCCTGGACCCACACGGTGGCGTTCTTCGCCGCCGCGCGCGACGCGGCCTCGGCGAAGCGGCGGTTCACGTCGACGTAGCGATCCCACCACTCGCGGTGGTAGGTCGGTTTGACGACGACGTCGTGGTAGAGCGGCCAGAGCGTGGCGTTCGAGAAACCCTCGTAGTACTTGGCAACGTCATCTCCGCTCAACTGCACCGGAAACAGGTGCAGCCCGTCTTCGACGGTCGGTTCGTCGTCGGCGTCGGGAACGCCCGGCCAGCCGATCCACGCACCGCGGTTGCGGCGCAGCAGCGGTTCGAGGGCGGTGACGAGGCCACCCGGACTGCGTTTCCAGGTGGTAGTGCCGTCGGGCAGCCGCTCCAGGTCGACCGGTAGCCGATTGGCGACGACGACGAACTCAGAGCCTGGTCCGCCCGGGGTCGAGTCGGCTTGACTCATTTACGACTCGTTCTTGGCCGGTCCAATGCCGAGCATCGACAGGAAGATCCGGCATTCGTCGGCATCGGTCGCGTACGCTGCGACCACCCGGCGCGCCTGACGTGCGGTGCTATCGGCGAGCGGTTCGAGGTCGCCGACGTCAGCGGGATCAGATTTTGCGGGCATGCGACAACTTTAGGCGAAGGCGGGCGCCGGGCACACCGGGTGCCCGTTTCGGGGTTTACCGGCTCCCGGCCTTTCCGCGGTGTCATCACCCGAAACGACGCTGAAGCCACCACGAGCCCGATGCTGTGGAAAGAATCTGCTGGCATTCGGCCGGTTGCCTGCGCATGCGCTGCTCGGCGTGGCGACGGCAAATCGGGTCAGGATAGCCGTCAAGTACGCTCCGCGGGGTGGCGAATTACTGGCAGCGGCAGGCTCTGTCCGACCGGACATACCTCGTAACGGGTGGTGGCAGCGGTATCGGGAAGGCGGTGGCCGCCTCGCTGGTGAGCGCCGGCGCCCGAGTGATGATCATCGGCCGCAACGCAGACAAGCTCATCGCCGCGGTGACCGACATCGAGACCCAGGCCGGGGCCGGCGGCGGCGCGGTTCGCTATGAGCCGACCGATGTCACGAGTGAGGACGAAACGGCGCGCGCTGTCGAGGCGGCCACTGCGTGGAGCGGCCGGTTGCACGGTGCCGTGCACTGCGCGGGCGGCTCGGAAACCATCGGTCCGCTCACGCAAATCGACTCCGAGGCGTGGCGGCGAACGGTCGACCTCAACGTCAACGGAACGATGTACGTGCTGAAGCATTCGGCCCGCGAGATGGTGCGCGCCGGCGGGGGGTCGTTCATCGCGATCTCGTCGATCGCCGCCAGCAACACCCATCGCTGGTTCGGGGCGTACGGGCCGACCAAGTCGGCCATCGACCACCTGATGAAATCCGCCGCCGACGAGCTCGGCCCGTCATGGGTCCGCGTCAACGGCATCCGGCCCGGCCTGATCCGCACCGACTTGGTGGAGCCGATCATGCAGACTCCAGGTGTCAGAGAGGACTACCGCATCAACACCCCGCTGCCGCGCGTCGGCGAGGTGGAGGACATCGCCATGCTGGCGCTGTTCTTGCTCAGCGATGCGGCCAGCTGGATCACCGGGCAAATCATCAACGTGGACGGCGGCCAATCGCTGCGGCGCGGGCCTGACTTCACGGCCATGTTGGAACCGGTGTTCGGCGAGGAAGGGCTGCGGGGCGTCGTCAACTAGAGGCGCGCAACACTTGATCGCATGGACTCAGATCTGACGGTCGAAGTTTCGCAGGGCGTCGCGGTTCTGATTCTGAACCGGCCGGAATGGCTGAACGCGTACAGCAACGCGATGAGAAGCCCCCTTGGCGAGGCTTATCGGGCTTGCGTCTCAGATGACGCCGTTCGGGCAGTCGTACTGACTGGCGCTGGGTCTGCGTTTTGTACCGGCGCCGACTTCAGCAGCGGAGACCAATCCTTTGCATCCCGGCGTGACGACCAAGAGTTCTCGGCGTCGCCGATTCGGCCGGCTGCGTTCGAAATCCGCAAGCCCCTCATCGTAGCCGTGAACGGGCATGCAATCGGGATCGGTCTCACGATTGCACTTCAAGTCCATATCCGCGTCTTCGCCGAAGACGCCCGATGCGGTGCCGTGCATGTGCGCCGCGGGGTCATACCAGACTGCATGTCGCACTGGACGATGCCACATCTGGCTGGACTGGCCGTAGCGGCGGATCTCTTGCTCACAGGGCGTACGTTCTTCGGAAGGGAGGCAACGGGTTTGGGACTTGCGACGAGCGCTGCACTCGCCGACTCCGTGCTGCCGCGCGCGACGGCGATCGCTGCGGACATCGCCGAAAACGTGGCACCGTCGCCTCGGTCGCGGCGAACCAGCCGGTTGCCCCTTGCCGCTGCCCTCGACCGCGAGCTTCTCAGCGAACGAACCGATTGCCGAGCCGGCACTGGTGATACCGGATTCGCCACCAAGGTGGGCGATCCCGAGGTAGGCGAAGTTGCTTGACGTCAGCAGCACGTTCTCGGGTTTGACGTCGCGGTGAACCAGACCGGCGGCATACGCGGCGTCCAGCGCCTCGGCCACCTGGGCGTTGATCGTCGTCGTGCGGGCAGGATCGAGGGTCCCGTCACGTCGGAGGACGGCGTACAAATTGGAGCCTTCCACCAAGCGCATGTCGATGTAGAGCACACCATTGGATCTGGTCCCAGTCATGCACTGGGATGACATGGGGCTTCTTGCAGGCGGGCAGCGACGCGGGACTTGCGTCGGAATCGCTCTTGGAAGCCGGTGAGCGCGGCGAGCTCCGGCCGGAGCAGCTTGATCGCGACGATCCTGCCCTTGCTGGTGTCGTGGGCTTCATAGACCTCACCCATTCCACCCGCGCCGATCAGCGATCGGATCTCGTCGGGCCCGAACATTGTCCCGACACGCAAGTTTGCCGGCTCTGAGGCCATCTAAGTATCGTGCTCTGCTGGAGCAGATCTGTCCCGTCATCCGACACCCGCTAGGCCGAAGTTGCGGTGGTTGACTCGTGCGATTGATCTGCTGACCTGCAGATGGTGTCCGATCTGGCGATTATCTGTAGTCAGAATGTCATGGCGTGTCGGCTTGGAGTGCTGGGGCCTCGCCG